>Ga0326727_10000170_pt1 | contig 278456 bp, 229 predicted proteins | sample MB2enrmetagenome_FD_207643 | JGI IMG/M metagenome (GOLD analysis project Ga0326727, IMG submission 207643) | Lab enriched peat soil microbial communities from McLean, Ithaca, NY, United States - MB29MY | ecosystem: Environmental > Terrestrial > Soil > Wetlands > Peat | place: USA: New York... | reverse complement strand
AGACGAGTACCGGGAGGAAGCAGAGCGCGCGTGCGAGCCATATGCTGGAGTACCGAACCTTTCCAGAACATAATGGCACAAAAATGTTATTAAGTGAAGAGTATTGGGCTGAAGCCAGGCTGAAGCCCGCCCCACGAAAGCTCACCGAGATGCCCGTTGAGTGAACAGTATTGTGGCTTCAGCCCGCCAGCGGGGGCGCGCGGGAAGCCATCCTGCTCACGTGCGCCATTATGGCGATACTCTATAGCTGATGCCTACCCGGCGCCGCACCTTTCTCAAGCAGGTGACCTTGGCCGCCGCCGCCGCGCCGGTCGCCGCGCAAGCGCCGCCTCCAGGCGCGCCCGCTTCGCTTGCCGCTGTCGAGATCGCCTATCCCCGCGCGTTCACGGGCCGGCACCTCACCGCCATCGCTTTCCCGCTGGGCGGCGTGTGCGCCGGGTGCATCAGCCTGGGCGGACGCGGCCAGCTTCGCGACTGGGAGATCTTCAATCGGCCCGACAAGGGCAATGCGCCCTCCTACGGGTTCCCCTCCATCTGGACCCAGTCCGGCAACCGCAAGCCCATCGCCCGCGTGCTCGAATCGCGCCTCCAGCCGCCGTTCACCGGCGCCAGCGGCCTCGGCTCCGACAACGCGCCGGGACTCACGCGGCTCGCATCGGCCACCTTCACCGGCGAATTTCCTCTGGCGCGCGTCGACTTCGCCGATTCCGCCCTGCCCGTCAAAGTCTCGCTCCAAGCCTTCTCGCCCTTCATCCCCCACGAGCCCGATGAGTCCGGCCTGCCGGTCGCCATCCTACGGTATCGCGTCACCAATCCCGGCGCCGCGCCGGCCAAGGTCGCCATCGCCTGGTCCATCGAGAACCCTACCGGGCACGCTCCAGCCAAAGATACGCGCGTTAACGAATACAAAACGTCCGGCCGGCTCGCCGGCATACTCATGAGCAGCCCGGAACTGCCCGCGAACGATCCGCTCAAAGGCAGCTTCCTGCTCTCCGCGATGGATTTCGACGGCGCCCAGCTCACGCACCTGCGCGGATGGGAGCGCAGCCGCTGGTGGAACTCGCCCATGTTTTTCTGGGACGATTTCTCCGCCGACGGCGAACTCGGTCCCGAATCGAAGGACCCCGGACCGGTGGGCGCACTCTCGCTCGGCCGCACCGTCGCGCCCGGCGCGCATGCCGACTACACGTTCCTGCTGGCGTGGCATTTCCCCAATCGCACGGCGCGGCGCTGCGGATGGACTTCCGCGCCCGGCGATGAAGATACCCTGCTCGGCAACCGGTACACCGCGCGCTTTGCCGACGCCTGGGCTGCCGCCGAATACGCCGCGGAGAACTTGCCCGCGCTCGAAAAGAAGACCCGTCGCTTCGCCGCTTCGCTCCGCGAGTCCACCATCCCGCCGGCCATCAAGGACGCCGCCAGCGCCAATCTTTCCACGCTGGTGACACCCGTCTGCTTCCGCACCGCCGACGGCGAATTCCACGGATTCGAAGGCGCCAACGACCATTCCGGCTGCTGCTTCGGAAGCTGCGCGCACGTCTGGAACTACGAGACCGCGACGGCCCACATTTTCCCCAGCTTCGCCCGCTCGCTGCGCGGCTCCGCCTTCGGCTACCAGCAGGACAGCAACGGCGGCATCCGCTTTCGCGAACGCCTTCCTCACAACGGCGAGAGTTTCCACTACGCCGCCGCCGATGGCCAGATGGGCCAGATCATGCACGCCTACCTCGACTGGCAGCTTTCCGGCGACACCGCGTGGCTCCGCGGCATGTGGCCGCACATCAAGAAAGCCATCGAGTTCGCCTGGATTCCCGGCGGCTGGGACGCCGACAAGGATGGCGTGCTCGAAGGTGTGCAGCACAACACCTACGACGTGGAGTTTTACGGCCCCAATCCGCAGTGCGGCATCTTCTATCTAGGCGCGCTGCGGGCCGGCGAGGAGATGGCGCGCGCGGCCGGAGACGCCGCCAGTGCGGCGGAATATCGCCGGCTGTTTGAAAACGGCAGCAAGTGGATCGACGCCAACCTTTTCAATGGCGAATTCTACGTCCAGAAAATTCGCGGCGTTGCCAAAGACAAGATCGCCCCCAATGTGATGAGTGATATGGGCTCGGCCAACACTGAGAACCCTGAGTATCAGCTCGGTGGCGGCTGTCTGCTGGATCAATTGATCGGCCAGTATCTGGCCGAAGTAGCCGGCCTGGGACCGCTGCTCTCGCCGGAGCACATCCGCACCACCCTCGGCTCCATCTGGCGCTACAACTATAAACGCACGCTCGAAGGCCACGTCAGCCTGCAGCGCACCTATGTGCTGAACGACGAGCCTGCCCTGATGGTCTGCGATTACGGCAAGGCCGAGCGCCCGCACGTGCCGTTCCCCTACTACGCCGAGTCGTGGACCGGGTTGGAGTACCTGGCCGCGGCGCACCTGCTGTTCGCCGGCATGACGCGCGAAGGTATCGAGGCGGTCCACAATGTGCGGGCGCGCTACGATGGCGAACGCCGCAATCCCTGGAACGAGCCGGAGTGCGGCCACCACTATGCGCGCGCCATGTCGAGCTGGAGCACCCTGCTGGCGGCCAGTGGTTTCCGCTATCGCGGCGGCGAGCAGTCCGTCACCATTAAAGCCGCGCCCGGCTTCCGCTGTTTCTGGAGCACGGCCACCGGGTGGGGCACGTTTCGCGTCACCGCGGCCGGCGCCATTCTGAGCGTCGATCACGGAACTCTCGCGGTACGCACCGCCGTCGTGAACGGCAAGAAATCCGAACCCAACGCAACCATCGCGGAAGGCACGGAGCTGGCACTGTGAAGCCCGTGTCTATGAAGCCAATCATCGCCGTGGTCGGAGGATTTCTGGGCGCCGGAAAGACCACTCTCATTCTTACCGCCGCCCGTCTCCTCGATCAGCGTGGTATGCGCGCCGCGATCATCCTCAACGACCAAGGCGGCGACCTAGTGGACACTCATTACGCCGCCGCCCTGGGCATGGATTGCGACCAGGTGACCGGCGGATGCTTCTGCTGCCGCTTTCCGGACCTGGTGGACGCCGCCGGCCGCCTCCTGGAGTTTCAGCCGGACGTCATCTTCGCCGAGGCGGTCGGCAGTTGTACCGATATCGTGGCCACCACTGTGCGCCCGCTCCTGCGCGACCACGGAGACCGCTTCCAGATCGCTCCTCTGACTGTCGTCCTCCATCCGCAGGGGAGTTTCGACAATCCCGATCTCGAGTTCCTCCATCGGAACCAACTGGCCGAGGCCGACTTGCTCTACGTGCGCGGCGAGCGCGTCGAGTGGTGGCTCGACCGCCTGCTCTCCGGCAATATTCCGGTGGGTGCGCGGAGTCTCGACATCGACTACGCGCGCTACGCCGAAGCGGAAGCCGCGCTGGCGTGGCTCAATCTCCGCGTCACCGCCCACGCCTCGCCGCCGATTTCCGCGCCTATGCTGATCGGCCCGCTGCTCGATAGGCTGGAGCCGCAGATCCGCATCGTGCACCTGAAGCTTTTCATGCAATCGGAGGCGGGATATTTGAAGGCGGCGCTCATCGGCAACGGGCAGAACCCCCTGGTAGAGGGCGCGCTCGACGCGTCGCCAGCCGAGCGGCACGAGATTTTGTTGAACCTGCGGGCGCTGAACGATCCCGACTCGCTGCGCGTGACGGTGGAACGTGAATTCTCCGCGCTCCCGGCGCGGCTCGAGTGGCGCCACGTGGAATGCTTCCGCCCGGCGGCGCCGGTGCCGTTCCATCGGGGGTGAATTCGTACGCTGTGGTAGGATATTCTGACAAGCAGAGTGGCCCTGTGCCTACCACCGAGGCGCAAGTCGAACATGGCTCACACCCGGATCGGCGAGAAGGGACGGCTCACAATCCCAAAACAATATCGCGACGAGTTTGGCCTGGAAGCAGGTCCGCCTGTCGCGGTTCTGCGCATCGGCGGTGGTCCTATGCCGATCCCGGAACAGGCGAGATTTCAAGCGCTCTGTGAATCGGTCGCATCGGTGGGCTAACCGGCTGGATGATGCGGCGGGGAGGACAGCGGCCGGGACGAGTGGAGAAGTGGACCCACAATCGATTTGTGGCTATGGGTCTGTACCGGCTGCGAGGAACCGTGAAATACCCGGCGCAAGCCACACAAAGAAGATCATCGGTAAGCCGCGTGCCTGAAATAGGCACCTCCGGCGCGGCGGGGCGGGGTTTGAAAGGGGCTTGTTGAAAACGGGCTGGCGGAAACGTCTGTACCGCGTCAAAATCTACCTATGAAGTTTTTCGCTTGCGCCGCAGTAGTGGCCGCCACGCTCTACGGCCAGACCTTTTCCGGCGGGCCGGCCATCGATCGCGCGATCGGCGAGGCCATCCAGCAGAACCGGCTGCCCGGCGCGGTGGTGCTCATCGGGCACGAGGGCCGCGTGGTGTACCGCAAGGCGTATGGACAGCGCGCCGTGGTTCCCCACGCCGAGGCGATGACCGTGGACACCATTTTCGACCTCGCCTCTCTCACTAAAGTAATCGCCACCACCTCGTCTCTGATAAAGCTCTTCGAAGAGGGCCGGTTCCGCCTTAACGACAGGGTGACCGAATACATTCCGGAGTTTCAGGGCGGAACCAGCGACATCACTTTACGCAATCTCTTCACGCACTTTTCCGGATTGCCGCCGGACGTATCGCTCAAGCCGGAATGGAGCGGCAACCGGACCGGGCTGCGGCTGGCGTACACCGTCAAGCCCACCGGCCCGCCGGGCGTGCGGCACGTGTATAGCGATATCAACTTCATCCTGCTCGGCGAACTTGTGCATCGCCTCAGCGGACTGCCCTTGAACGAATACGCCCGGCAGAATGTCTTCTTGCCGTTGGGCATGAAGGAGACCACTTTCCTGCCGCCGGCCTCGTGGATTCCGCGCATCGCGCCTACCGAGCGCCCCGACAAGAGCTCGCCCCCGCTGCGCGGCGTGGTCCACGACCCGACTTCGCGCTTCATGGGCGGCGTCGCCGGCCACGCGGGCCTCTTTTCCACCGCCGACGACCTCGCTCGCTTTGCCCAGATGATGCTCAACGGCGGAGAACTGGATGGCGTCCGCCTCTTCAGTCCGCTGACCGTGGCCAAGTTCACCGAGCCGCAAACGCCGCCCGACCAGCCCGTCCTGCGCGGCCTCGGCTGGGACATCGACTCGCCCTACTCCAGCAATCGCGGCGAGCTGTTCCCCATCGGCTCCTACGGCCACACCGGCTTCACCGGCACTTCCATCTGGATCGATCCATCCACCCAAACCTACGTGATCCTGCTGGCCAACAGCGTACATCCCGACGCGCGGCCCTCGCTGGTTCCGTTGCGCGCCAAGGTGGCCACCATCGCCGCGGCCGCGGTGGGGGTCAAAGTGCGCGGCGTGACCCTGACCGGCTACAACGAGACTCTGAGCGGAGCCGGCATACGCCGCGAGGTGGAGCGCAACGGCGCCACCAGGACCGGCCTGGATGTCCTGGTGGAGCAGAAATTTCAGCCGCTGGCGGGGAAGCGTATCGGGCTCATCACCAATCAAACCGGCATCGACCGGCAGGGCCACCGCAACGTGGACCTCATGAAAGCAGCCGGAATTACCGTGGCGGCGCTTTTCTCGCCGGAACATGGCATCGCCGGCCAGGAAGACCGGCCGGGTATTGAGGACGCCCTGGACCCGGCCACTGGCATCAAAGTTTTCAGCCTCTACGGCGGCACCAACCGGCCTACGCCTGCGATGCTGCGCGGCATCGACGCACTGGTCTTCGACGTCCAGGACGTGGGCGTGCACTTCTACACCTACGAAACCACCATGGCGTACGCCATGGAAGCGGCGGCCAAAACGCGCATTCCCTTTTACGTGTTGGACCGGCCCAATCCGCTCACCGGCGTGCGGGTGGAAGGGCCGCTGCTGGACGCCGCCAACGAATCCTTCGTGGGCTACCTCGGCGGCCTGCCCGTGCGGCACGGCATGACCATGGGCGAGCTGGCCAAGCTCTTCAACGCGGAGAAGAAAATCGGCGCGGCCCTGACCGTGATTCCGATGGAGGATTGGCAACGCGGCGACTGGTTCGAGGCTACCGGTCTGCCGTGGGTGAACCCGTCGCCCAACATGCGGAGCCTGAACGCGGCGCTGCTCTATCCGGGGCTGGGCATGCTGGAGTACGCCAAAATCTCGGTGGGGCGGGGAACCGACTCGCCCTTCGAACAGATCGGCGCCGACTTCATCGGCGGACGCGAACTGGCGGAGTACCTCAACGGGCGGCAGATTCCGGGCGTGCGCGTCTATCCCACGAGTTTCATGCCCACCGAATCGAACTTCAAGGGCGTGCGGATTGAAGGCGTGCGCTTCGAGATCGTCAACCGCGAGATGCTCGACGCGACGCGCCTGGGGTTGGAAGTGGCGGGAGCGATTCAGAAACTATACCCCGGTAAAGTCGATTGGGCGGTTAATAAGAGACTGATCGGCAGCGACGAGACGATCCGGCGTTTGCAGGCGGGCGACGATCCGCGCGCCATCCAGCAGGGGATGCAGGATAGCGTGGCGGCGTTTGTGGAACTGCGGGCGAAGTATCTGATCTATCGATAGAGCCCAACTTCGGATCGGCGTTCATCGGCGTTTATCGGCGGCTAATAGATCTTTCTGAGAGTTTCGTGTAAGGCCGGAATAAGATTATTAGCCGCCGATAAACGCAGATGAACCCCATACGCTGGATTTGACCGCCTGAGCGCGTACTGGGTGCTGTCTTCGAGGTCTCCAACACTTTGGGAGCCGGGTTCCTGGGGAAGGTCCACCAACGCCCGGTACCGGAACAAGTGCGTCGAGCATCTCGCCAGCGAGCCCACTGCGCAATGCCTCAACTATTTGAAGGCTTGCCCAAAGTCAAGTGGAAGCGAGCTGTCAACAAGTTTCCGATTCACCATTTGTCGATGTAGATGGGGTTTGCCGGGGGCTTCCCTTCGCACCAATACCGGTCGAAGTCGGTGATGCCGGCGAGCTCCGTGAGCGCCTGCTCGTCGATCCACTGGCGGCCGGTCGACGTGCGCGGCTCCTGCGCGAAGATGGCCATGGCGGCGTCGCAGAGGATCTCCGGAGTGCGCCATTGCGAGCGATCCGCCATCTTCCAGTTGATGGAGGCCTGGCTCTCGACGATAGTGCGCGGCCACAGCGTGTTGCCCGCTATATTGTCGGCGGCATGCTCGGCGGCGAGCCCCAAGGCGACGTAGGCCATACCGAGTTTGGAAAACATGTACGCCACCTTGCCCGGTGACGGGCGCGTGGTGAGGACCGGGCACATATTCAGAACGTGGCCCCACTTCTGTTTCACCATGTGCGGTAGGGCATAGTGGCAGGCGGCGTAGGCGGCGCGCACGTTGACCCCCATCACCAGATCGAAACGCTTGGGCGGCGTCTGTAGAATGGACTGCAGCCAGATTGCGCCGGCATTGTTGACCAGAATGTCGAGCCGTCCGAACTCCTCGATGGCGCGTTCGACCATCTTGCGAATGGCTTCTTCGTCGCGCACGTCGGTGGGCATGGCGAGAGCCCGGCCGCCCAAAGCGCGGATTTCGTCCGCCGTTTCGTGGATGCTGCCCGGCAGGCGTTCGGTGGATTGCTCGGTCTTAGCGGCGACCACCACATCGGCGCCCTCACGGGCCAGCCGCACGGCCAGAGCTTTGCCGATCCCGCGGCTCGCGCCGGTCACCAGTGCGACGCGGCCGTGGAGATTCGGGTGCAGCGCGGAAATTGAGTCTGGCATACCTTACGCTATGTTCGCACGGGCCGGGACCGCCTGGTGCTATTGTGGGCAAATGCGCTCCGCGAATGGAATTGGGTCCCCTATATTCTCAATGCGGCCGATCGGATATGTGAGAAGCCCTTTCACCGATACTCACGAGATTCCGAAAGGATTAGGTGCGAAGCACGAGGCGGAAGGGGTTCTCGATATACTGGCGGAATTTGCGCCTGGCCTCACGGATATCGAAGGCTTTTCCCACCTGTTCGTTATCTGGGCATTCGATCGATCCGAAGGATTCGAACTGGCGGTAACGCCGCCGAGCGATGCCCGGCCGCACGGCGTGTTCGCGACCCGCTCACCGCGGCGGCCGAATCCCATTGGGTTGACTGTGGTCGAGTTGCTATACCGGGAGGGCACGGGCCTCCACGTTCGCGGTATCGATATGCTCGACGGGACCCCGATTCTCGACATCAAGCCCTATCTCTCGAGCGTTCCGCCGCAACGGCTAAGACGCGGGTGGCTGGCGGAAGCAGAAGCGCGGAATGCGGCGGAAGCGTAGCGCGATTGTGAGGCCTCTGGTTCTGGGCTGGATCTGCTGAGCCACCCGTTCCAAATCGCGATGCCAGCTTGTGGGGAGTAATCTCCCAGCACACTCATTTCAGCGCCGCGAAGAATCGCGTCTTGCCGACACCCGCCATGCGGATGATGCTTGCCAGGGTACCTTTTGGAAGGGGTCTGGAGCTATGAACGGGTATTGGAACGGTGTGCGGGTGTCCAGCCTTCACCATCATGTGATGGCTGCCCTCTACTCGGTCCAGTTGAAAACCGAGTTTGCGCAAGGCCCTGACGGCGTCTTTACCCGAAACCGGCGGGGCAGAGGACATTAAACGAGCCCGACGAGGCGCTTCAGGTTTGCGAGTTTAGAGGCGGCGAGCGGAATTCTGTTTCGATTCGCTTCCATCGATTTGATGTAGCCACGAATCATCTCAACCGTGTTATCGAGCGCGGCATTCTCCGTTTCGCCGAAGCTAGACATCCGGTGCAACTCCTTAACATAGGTTACGAAGGCTGCGGCATCCGGGTCGTACTCCATGTCGATGGTCACGTCCTTACTTAGTGCCAAGGGATGGCGCTTGAAAGCGAGAGGATCCGGCGTCTTCAGAAATTTCTGCGAGGCCTTCTCTTCGGCTGCCTTGCGCGTTCGGTCATAGGCGCGAATCGTCGGAGCTTCGAGAACGGACGCCACGAACGAACCATCCTTCTGGGGAAGGCTGACCACTTGAAACGTCCGGCCAGTCTTGGGCTCGAACTTGCGCTTGAGCGGATACTCCGGGTGGGACTGCGGAAACGGTGCGAGGTGGGCCAAGCTCGCGGGTACGGGATTCGTCAAGCGCAGGCGCAGCATCGCTCTTATGATAACTCCAAATGCGCGGGCCGATTCCGAGCGACGAACTGCCCGCAGACGAGCGCGTGTCCAACGTCCAAGTGACGGAATTCTCTGGCAGCATCCGTAAGCGGCGTTTCACGGGAGAAATCCATCAGCGCCCCTGCATGCGGCCCGCGCTATCGGCGCGGCCAATGTACGAGTGGCGCGTCGTCCGGCCGAAGCTTCCCACAATGCGACTTCGGGCCCGCGTCGCTCAAATGCGAGCTTTGTACGAGTGACACGGACAGAGGTGGGTGAGACAGCTTCCCGGATGACGACTGAACCAGCCCAGGTAGGTTCGCTGCGACGCTTAGGGCGTAATCCCCCTCGCTGAGGCTTCGAGTTCGTTAGCCAGCTCCGACAGGGCTCCTATATCTGCACTGACTCGCCCGGGCTGGGCGGTAACAGCGAATCCTTACAATGGAGGGAAGATAATCTTCTTCGCGTATTCAGTCGCAACCGTTACAAGAATCTTGTTCAGAGCATCGGCGGCCACGTTGCCGCTTTTCGCGATCAGCCTCTTAACCCTTGATGCGGCAACTTCCGTCTTAGGAGTGTCGGTGGTAAGGTCGTCCAGACTGCTCCCCAAGGACTCTCGTTCATCATTGGAAAGTCCCTCAACCTCTCCTGCCAGTGCTTTTGCAGCAGCCAATCTTGCGGTGGTCCACGGAAAGGCCGCGCCGCATTCGGAACAATGCGCCGGAACCCGGGACAGGCTACCCACCACCGTACTCCAACTGTCCATCAGATAATTGTGACCTCGTGTGCAATGCGCCCCTCTGATAGGCTGCCCACAGAAAGGGCACTCTGTCAGAGTCTTTTCGCCGCATGAAGGGCAGAAAGCCCGTCTCTCTTCAGGGTTCTGACTGGCTGCCGCCGTCATCAGGTGACCGTTCGCGCAGATCTGCGCTGTATCGTACCAGCCTTGACCGGACATCCGGATCAAGAATATCAGAAGCAGCGAATAGACGGTAGACGCGCCGTCCAGTGCTCTCGAACTAAAGCGTATGGCTGGACAACGATGTGGGGCACGACCATGTTAATCGTCGCCCGGAAGGCCTTCGATACGGGGGCGATCATACGCGGTCCGTTTCTTTGTCCTGAGGTTCCTCAGGAGCCTGTCGATCTGCCCATACCCCATCCCTGGGTTCTCGATCTCCGCTAGCAACGGCCTCTCGCCAAAAGGCCGACGGGATGGGTCCGGAAAGGAGCTTCGCAGTTCGTCGAGCGCGTCGATGCACCTGAGAACATGACAGGCCTTACGTGATCGCTTGGCAGCGAGTTGCACCTGTTCTTCACCTCCCAACCGGCGCAGGCAGCGCAAACAGCAGCGATGCTCCCTGCCTGCTGCATCGAGGGCGATGGAGAAAACGTGGTGCCGGGGCTCCCGACAAATAGGACACTGGGTGCAGTGCTGCCCGCTCGGAGTGGCCCCGAAAGTATAGATTCTCTTGTGCGTTAGCTGACCACAAACGCTGGCCGTGGGCGGGGTGGGAAGGGCTGAGCCCAGATCGCGAGCAGGAGCCTTGGCCGCGGGAGACTCGGCGGCCGGCCTCATCAGCCAGGAGCGCAGCCACTTAAACATTTCGGAGGCTCGAGGTATGTTTTACCACAAAGCGCTGGGCGCGCCGGACTCTTGGGGCAATTCGGCGACCTAGCGAGCGCTACGTCGACAGCTGTTGCAGCGGTCCCCCACCTTGACCCACCATCGCGACAGCCCACCGGACGGGCATTCGAAATGTCGCGTCCGTTAGGTGCGCAGGTGAGTCGTAGAACCGCCTGCAACCTTTCCCCAAAAACGTTCGAGCGTCCCATGAAGGCTCCGTCCGTTTCGTCGCCTGCCCGTACAGAGGTCCGGCCCTGATGGTTGGGTCGAGGGCATTCTCCGAGTTGCGCCTGATTCGTCCGCAATTGATCTCTAGCAAGGAAACGCGTCCGCATTGCGGTCGCGCTGTTTTGCAAGGTGCCACCTCTCGCGCACGACAGATCCCATGCAGCGACCCACTTGAGGTAGGTCATTGTCGGGCTAGCGGCTTGGGGACGGCTGGTGGCGAAAAGTCATCGTCCGTGGCTCATCTTTAACCAGCGCGTAATGTGCCCAAGCCAAGTCGTCAGCGAGGTTTTCACGGCTAGCGATTAGATGGCGCACCTGTGGGAAATGAGCGAACTGCCAGACATATCGGCGATTGAGCCCGAGCGCAGCCTGTTGATCCATCTGCATGTTCAGGAACGCACCGTCAAAGTCGCCAAGATCGAGACATAGGGCGGTGGCGATGTTGAGCGTCAGAACCAGGGTATATGGCACCATGCCGGGCAGAGGGAGCTTTATTGCCGGTCGAGGAGGGGCGGGTATCGAAAGAACGGGAACCGTCGAGGAACGAAGAGGTATGGGCGAACGCAAGACGGTCATGCCGGCGCCTTTGAACGCGTTTTCCGTCCACGTCAATGTTGCCGCCATGGTGTTGAGCATCATCTTGGCCAGGTCCTCACGCGCGCGCAGAAACGCGAAATGAGCGCGCTCCTCGGCAGTGAACGGAATCTCGCTGTCGGGATTTTCTGCCATCAGTGCGAGCTCCTTCATAGTGGCCTCATAATGCGGAGTGCGAGCTTCAAGGTGCCGTATCAAGGCGTATAGAATTGGCTTGTCTGAGGTGTCGAGCACGTCTGTCCGGCCCGTGGCAATCTTTGCCCACGTATCGCTTTGGCAAAGTGGAGTTTCGATCCGCTGATTGATCTCAGTTTCAACGGAAACCGGAATACCCCCACTCATGTGGACGTAGAAGTCCCGTTCGTACGCGATCCTTTCGATGGATCGCTCGGCCCAGACCGCTCGCGAACCGTGTTTCGCGACGGTCGTGACGCGATTTCTGGCTTGGTCCACCGCAAAGTTCCTGAGAAAGAACTGTGGGGCGTAATGATGGTCCCGTGCTTCCTCGGCTGCCATTAGGAAACTTCAGTATCCTGCAAATTCGCACAACAAGAAAGTGCTCTCGGCTCCTCGCTAACGCGAGCCGGGCTGAGACATCCGGCTTGTGACGCGTTACCGGAATGTGGCTGCCTTCGAGCTGATCGTCGGCCACTCGGAGAATGCTGCGGCTTGCTGTCGCTGGAAGATTACTCCCGTGAAGTCCCGATCAGGGAAGCTTGCTCGATTAGTAACGAGAAATCCGCTAGTTTCCTGCGACGCCCGGACATTTCCTCGCCGACGATGGAAGCGCGAGTCGAAACTCAAGGCCGACACAAGCAATCTGTGGATGCGGCACGCTCGCGCTAACGCCCATCCCGGTCCACCGCACACGACCCCCGCGGAACCCTCCGCCGCCGGTATCGCATATAATCGATGTACTCTTATGTCCATTCGTCCCGAAGATGCTCTGGAGTATCACTCCGCTCCACCCGCCGGCAAAGTCTCGGTAGTGCCCACCAAACCCTGCCGCACCCAGCGCGACCTGAGCCTGGCCTACTCCCCCGGGGTCGCCGTTCCCTGCCTGGAGATCGAGCGCGACCCGGCCCTCGCCTATTCCTACACCGCTAAAGCCAACCTGGTCGGCGTGGTGAGCAACGGAACCGCTGTGCTGGGCCTTGGGAATATCGGCGCGCTCGCCGGTAAACCCGTCATGGAAGGCAAGGGCGTGCTCTTCAAGCGCTTCGCCGATATCGACGTTTTCGATATCGAGCTCGATACCGAGAACCCCGACGAAGTCATCCGCACGTGCCAGATCCTGGAGCCCACTTTCGGGGGCATCAACCTCGAAGATATCAAAGCGCCGGAGTGTTTCTACATTGAAGAGACGCTCAAGAAGACCATGAAAATCCCGGTCTTCCACGACGATCAGCACGGCACCGCCATCATCTCCGCCGCCGGCATGCTCAACGCCCTCGAGGTCGTCGGCAAGCAGATCGGCGAGATCAAGGTGGTGTTCAACGGAGCCGGCGCCAGCGCCATTTCCTGCGCGGAACACTACGTCAAGCTGGGCGTGCGCCGCGAGAACATCCTCATGTGCGATACCAAGGGCGTGCTGTACGCCGGACGCACCGATGGCATGAACGAATATAAGAACCGCTTCGCGGCAGCGACCGTTGCCCGAACCCTGACCGAAGCGATGGTGGGCGCCGACGTCTTTTTCGGCCTCTCGAAGGGCGGGGCCGTCACCCCCGAAATGATCCTGGGGATGGCGCCCAACCCGATCATCTTCGCGCTTGCCAATCCCGACCCCGAAATCGATTACGACCTCGCTCTGAAAACGCGGCCGGACGCCATCATGGCCACGGGACGATCCGACTTTCCCAACCAGATCAACAACGTTCTCGGATTCCCGTTCATCTTCCGCGGCGCGCTCGACGTGCGCGCCACCACCATCAACGACGAGATGAAACTGGCCGCCACCCGCGCCCTGGCGGCCCTCGCCAAGGAAGACGTACCCGATTCCGTTTTGCGCGCCTACGGGGTGGACCGTATGGAGTTCGGCCGCGAATACATCATTCCCAAGCCCTTCGATTCGCGCGTGCTGATTTGGGAGGCGGCCGCCGTGGCGCAGGCCGCCATGGAGACCGGCGTGGCCCAAAAGCCCGTAGATCTCAAGCAATATCGCGAGGATTTGGAAAAGCGTCTGGGGAAGGCCAACGAAGTGATGCGGGCCATGATCCACAAGGCCAAGAAATCGCCCAAACGCGTGGTCTTTACCGAGGGGGAAGAGGGCAAGATTCTGCGCGCGTGCCAGATCCTGTTGGACGAATCCATCGCCGTCCCCATCCTGTTGGGCAGCGAGAAGAAGATTCGCGAACGCATCGAGGAATTGCGCCTGCACCTGAACGGAATCGAGATTATCGAACCGGCCAAATCGCCGCGCCTGGCGGAGTATGTCGAGGAGTTTTACAGCCTGCGGCAGCGCCGCGGAATTACCCGCCACGAGGCTGAGCAGGCGCTGCTCAACCACACCACGTATGGCAGCGTGATGGTGCGGTTGGGCCAGGCCGATGCCCTGATCGGCGGCTTGACTACCCATTATCCCGACACCATCCGGCCGGCGCTGCAGGTGATCGAAGTGCGCCCCGAATTGTGCCGCGTCTCCGGGGTCTATGTGTTGATCACGCCCAAGGGCGACATTTATTTCCTGGCCGACGCCACGGTGAACATCGACCCCACCGCGGACGATCTGGCCGAGATCGCCATTATGACCGCGGAAAAGGCGCGGCGCTTCAGCCAGGAGCCCCGCGTGGCCATGCTATCCTTCTCCAATTTCGGCAGCACGCGCCACCCGTTGGCCGACAAGGTCCGCCACGCCGTGGAACTGGTGCGGCAGCGGGCGCCCGGCCTCATGATCGATGGCGAGATGCAGGCCGATACCGCCGTGACGCCTCAGATTATCGAGGAAACGTACCCTTTCAGCACTCTCAAAGGCGGCGCCAACGTGCTGATTTTTCCCAATTTGGAAGCCGGCAACATCGCCTACAAGCTGCTTCATGGCATCGGCAATTGTGAGCTGATCGGGCCGTTGCTCACTGGCTTGAGCAAGCCGGTGCACGTGTTGCAGCGCGGTTCGGAAGTGAACGACATCGTGCACGTGGCGGCCGTTGCGGTGGTGGACGCGCAGGAAGTCGGTAAGCCGTACGGCACGTTGGGCGCGGTGACGCCGGCTTTCTAACCTTACTGAATCCTGGCCACTCCGGGCTTGGGATTCGGAAAACGCGTCATCACAGCGGGATCGTGCCCCGGCACGATCAATCGCGGGTCGGCGGCGAGTTGCTTCATGCGATCCTGTGCCCGAAGGTTCGAAGCGGCGTCCAGGGTTTGGGCAATCGGTGCGTGTTTCTCCAGGTTCTCGTAGAGGTACATGTTGTCGCTGGCCAGCACCACGGTGCCGGCGGCGGTGTTCACCGTCACGAACTGCGAAGCGTAGGTGTGCTTGCCGCCGGTATAGCAGGAAATGCCGGGCAGGATCTCCTGCGCATCGCCGTTCACCAGGCCCACCCGGCCCTCGGTATTGAGCTTCACCAGCGCCAGCACGTCCTCGGGGTCGATTCCGCCGTGAGTGCCGCGCGACTGCCATGCGGAGCCGGCATAGTATTCCAGCTCGTCTTTCTGGATCCAGGTGCGCGCCTTCGGAAAGAGGTCGACGCCGTCGGCGTGGTCCCAGTGCATATGGCTGACAATCAGGTCGGTGACGTCTTCCGGCTTGAGGCCCACGCGCGCGATGGCTTCCGAGGGCTTCACGTAGTCCACGGGCTTCCATTGTTTTAGAAACCGGTCGCGGTAGAAACCCGAATCCACCAGGATATGGCGGCCGTTGCCTTCCACCACCCAGATCATCATGGCGATATCCATTCGGCGTGAGCGGTCGGCTCCGGCCACCAAGTCGGCAACCTGGAAATTCGGTAGGGTGGCGTAGCGGATGGCATAGACCTCGTACTGGGGCTTGGGCTGCACCTGCGCGCATGCCAGCGCGCTGAGGAAGAGCAGAAGCGGTATACGCATGGCGATCCATCAAATGGTATCAGTTTCAGACCGGGGTGCTTACCCGTTATGGGGGTTCGGACTGTTCAGTTCCAGCAACCGCTCCCTTACGGTCGCGGCTCCGTTACGGTGGCTACTTACAGAGCCACGACCGTAAGGGAGCGGTCCGCGGACGCCCATTCCCCCAGATCGGTTAAGCACCCGTTTCAGACCGGGGGCTTGACAACCGGCGGAATAAGGCCTATATAGGCAGTATGTCTACGGTAGACAATCCATCTGAGAGAATGGAATTCCTGCAGGGAACGCTCGAGGTGTTGATCCTGCGCAGTCTCCAGTCCGGAGCCAATCACGCCTACGGGATCGCCCAGTTTCTGGAACGGCAGTCGGGGAATGAATTCGTGGTCGATAACGGCTCGCTCTATCCCGCCTTACAGCGGCTGCTGCAACGGGAATGGGTCACCGCGCAGTGGAAGATGTCGCCGAATGCGCGCCGCGCCCGGTATTACCGGCTGACGCCGCTCGGGCGGAAGCAACTGGTGGAAGAAAGTTCCAAATGGCAGCGATTTGTGGAGGCCATGAGCCGAGTGCTCAGTCCGGAAGGATAACGATATGCGCCAGTGGTGGAACAAAGTGCGGGCCTGGGTGACGGCGCGCGCGGCAATTGGCGACGACCTAGCGGAAGAGGTCCGCAGCCACGTCGAGATGGAAACCGAGAGCTTTGTGGAGCGCGGCATGACCGTGGAAGCGGCCCACGCGGCTGCGCGCCGGCGTTTCGGCAACCCCACCGCGGTCGCGGAGAGCGCTCACGACGCGTGGGGATTCCTGTCGCTCGAAAATCTCCTCCGCGACGCGCGCTACGCCTTTCGCGCCATGCGCCGCTCGCCCGCCTTTACGCTGGTTGTGATTCTGACCTTCGCGCTCGGGGTGGGAGTGAATACGTCCATCTTTAGCGTGGTCAACTCGGTATTGCTGAAGCCCCTGCCGTACCCCGATTCCGAGCGCCTGGTGATTTTGAGCGAGGCCAACGCCAAGTCGGACTTCAGCGTCACCTGGGGCAATTTTCAGTCATGGCGCGACGGCAATCGCACCTTCGACGAAATGGCCGCATACCAATTCTTCGGCGGCACGCTCACCGGCCGCGGCGATCCGGCGACCACCCGGGGATTGACCGTGACGGCGCCCTATTACGCGCTGCTGGGCATCCATCCGCTGCTGGGCCGCCTCCTCGGCCGCGAGGACGATCGGCCCGGCGCGCCCGCCACCATGGTACTCAGCCACCGCTTCTGGCAGAGCCAGTTCGGCGGCGATCCGCACATCGTGGGCGCGACCTTGACGCTCGACGGCAATGCCTTCGAGGTGGTCGGCGTCGCGGCGCCGTTGTGGACACCATGGCGAGTGGATTATTACCTCTCTCTCGGCAGGCTCGCCGGCCCTGCGACGAATCGAACGCAGCATGGCTCCATCCGCGCAACCGCGCGTTTGAAGCCGGGAGTGACGCTGGCCGCCGCGCGGGCCGATCTCGATGCCATCATGCGCCATCTGGCCGAGATCGACCCCGGACCGGAGAACGACCACCGTAGCTTCGGCGTCTTCCTCACCGAAGAGAGCGTCGGCGATGTCCGCGCTACGCTCCTGGTGTTGATGGGCGCGGCCGTGCTCATCCTGCTGATCGCCTGCGCCAACGTGACCAGCCTGTTGCTGGCGCGCAACACCGCGCGAGCCGCCGAACTAGCGCTGCGCAAGGCCATCGGCGCCGGGCAATTCCGGCTGGTGCGCCAGTTACTCACTGAGAACGTGACGATTGCCATGGCGGGCGGCGTTGCCGGCATGATTTTCGCGTATTGCGCGCTCCGTCTGCTCATAGGCATCGCGCCCAACACCATCCCGCGGCTGGCCGAAACCCGCGTGGATCCCGGCGTGCTACTCTTCGCTTGTGGCATCACGCTGGCTGCCGGACTGCTGGCCGGTCTTGCGCCGGTGGTGCTGGCCGGACGGATCGATCTCAGCAATGCGCTCAAGGAAGGCGCGCGGCTCGCGGGCGCAGGCAGGCATCGCCAGTCGCTGCGCAACTTGCTGGTGGTGGCGGAGGTGGCCATCACGCTGGTGCTGGCTTTCGGTTCCGGCCTGCTGCTGCGCAGCCTGGCAGCCGCGCAACGGAGCAACCCCGGCTTCGACACCGCGCGGCTGTTGTCGTTCGCCCTCGATCTGCCGTCCAAAGCGTATCGAAGTCCGGCCGCGATGCGCCAATTCTATACGACCTTGGAGGACGATCTGCGGCGCGTGCCCGGCGTCGCGGCGGTGAGCGCGGTCCACTGCCCGCCGCCCGCGGGCGATTGCGGCGATTGGTTCTATTCCGTGCCCGGCCGTCCCGATCCCCCGCGCGATCAGGTGCCCATCTCGCTCTTCAACTTCGCTGAGGCCGGGTACTTCCGCATGGCCGGCATTCCGATGCGCCAGGGGCGCGAGTTCAGCGATACCGACCGCGCGAACGGGCCGAAGATCGCGGTGATCAACGAGACGTTGGCCCGTACATGGTGGCCCAATGAGCCGGCCGTGGGACATCGGATCAAATTCGGCGGACCGTATCAGGATGGCGACCTGTTGGAAATAGTGGGGGTGGCGGGAGACGTCCGGCAATCCGGGCTAGACACCCAACCCGATCCGGAAATCTACCTGCCCGCCGAGCAAAATCCCGAGGGCGGAATGTACATCCTGATCCGCACCGTGGGGGATCCGTTGAGGTCCATGCCCGCGGTTCGGGCGCGCGTAGCGGCGCTCGATCGGAACCTGCCGCTCGAGCACTTTGGCACTGTGGAGAGTCTGCTGGACGCAGGCCTGGCGCGCCGCCGCTTCAGCGCCCTGCTGCTGGGGATGTTCGCCGGCCTGGCGATGCTGCTCGCGTCGGTCGGCATTTACGGACTGCTCAATTACTGGGTGACCAGCCGTGAGCCGGAGATCGCGGTAAGGCTCGCGCTGGGCGCGTCGCCGGCGAGAATCTTACGGTGGACCAGCTTCCACGCGCTTCGCCTGGCAATCGCCGGAGTGGCTCTCGGCGCGCTGGGCGGATGGGCCGCCGCGCGCCTTTTGAGGGACTTGGTCTTCGGCATTCCGGCGCGCAGTCCGCAGACCTTGGCGATGGCCGCCCTGGCCGTGATGGCGATTGCGTTCGTCGCGGTCGCCGTCCCCTCGTGGCGCGCCGCGAGGGTGGACGCGGCGCACCGCTTGCATCAGGGGTGAGGGGCGGTCGAGCCGAGAGCTCGGCACGCTTCAAGGAGCGAGCGGACGACCTGACGGAGAAGGGTGCAATAATTGAGATATGGTCCTCAATGCCGGCGAAGAACTGCTCATCAATGTCGTGCGGACGCTCCCTCCGGCGGAGGCCACGAAGATCCTTGATTGGCACGGCAGCTCGGCGATCTCAGCCGCACGCGGGTCGTGGAGTGGTCCGATTCCTGGTCCGAGAAGGGTCTTGCCGATGCCACGGCTGCGCCCGTAAGACGGTTCGACGAGCAGGAGCGTGAAGGCCGTTGAAGCCCGGCGACGTCGTGATAGGCGCATTTCCCGGTGCCGATACGACCAAGGTGCGGCCTGCCGTCGTGCTCTCGACAGAACTGTATCATCGTCATCGGCCCGACGTTGTCGTTGGCCTGATCACTACACAACCTCCAAGACCAATAACTCCAACCGAATGCGAGTTGCGTGACTGAAAACAAGCGGGACTTCATCAGCCGTCCTTCTTCAGGTTGTTTCCCGTTACGCTTCCGTAACGCGAAGTGCGGCCAATCGGGAGGCTTTCCGATGCCGATTGGGTTGCCGTACGCGCATGTTTTCAATCTGGGTTCGGCCACGACTAAGCCACCGCCGACTCGCCGTGGGACAGGCGCTTGGCTGGTTTGCTGCCAAACCATGGAGTCGAAGCCATCGCGCAGTCGAGTACAATCGGAGTGAAGTACCGAATGACTCTAGAAGACCTATTAAACCTAGCGTTCGTGAGTCACCGAACACGAACGCCAGTTCAGCGGCTCGGGCGTTTATTCGGCCAAGTGGCGGCTGGGCAGGCCCAAAGTCAGTTACCGATATGCCTTCACGGCAAGTGGGCGGAGGCTGGTGAACATTGCGGTGTGCGGGGAGACGGATTCTGGGAGCCCGTCAACTCCGGATGCGCGTGATCCGGGACCGCAGCGATTGGTAAACTGGTCTCACCCTTATGCCGCTTGCGGCCGGAGACCGCACTGGTGCGGGTGGAGAATACGCCGGGCCTGCTGGCGGAAATCGTCGCGTCGACAAGTGACGCAAAAAGAAGTGAGCGGAATTGTGGGGCAGGCAATCCTACCTGCGGGCCTGCTTTCCAGCCGGCCCGGCCGCCTGAAAGGCGTGGGCCGCCCTCTTGGCACAGCTAGGATTGACCGCCCCACCGATCCCTTACGCAGCTGCCGCGGCTGTCATGGCGGCTTCCAGCGCGGCCGTATCCATGTACTCCTGAAAACGGAACACTTTGCCGTCCCGGAAAGTGAACACCATGGCCCAGTGCGTGGCGGCGATACGGCCGGTCTGGCGCGAACGAACCTCGTAGCGGCCCAGCGCCACTACGCGGTTGCCCGAGGCGATGTACTCGCCGGGCTCGAAGGCGAGGAAATCCCAGAGTTCCAGAAGCTTGTGAAAGAAGCCGGCGACCTCTTCCTTCCCGTGCTTCTCTCCCGCGAGGACGCTGCTTCCCGGGGAGATCCATTGAATGTCCTCGGCAAAGGTATCCAGCACGGCTGGCAGGTCGCCGCGGAAGAAAGCGGCGTAAGCTTCTTGAACGATCTCGATGTTGGTTTCGGCACTCATTGTTTTTTCTCCTTGTGCATCGATGGCTGTGCTGCGGGCGCCGGACCCGGGCTGGCGATATCGAAGACGGCCTTCCACTCGCCAGCCTGTTTTCGGTAAACGGTTACATAGTTGCCGCTGGACGTGACAGGCGCCTTGGCGCCCACTTCGGTCGCAGTAACAGTATATGACCCCTGCGAGGAAGCCATATCGCCGGAATCGGCGATCTCGACGCGCGAGATCCGGAATTTCAGCGACATGGCGGGGTCGGCAAACATCGCCTTCAGCATGGATCGGATGGCCTCCTTGCCGGCACATGCGGGCAGGTCCGGCGCCATCATCACGGCGTCGTCGGTATAGTGGGCTATCACTCTTTCGAAGTCTCTGGCGTCGAACTCCTGGTTCCAGCGGGCCTCGTAGTCCTTGATCGCCTGGACCTCGGCGGCGTGCTTGCCGCCATCCCGCGCGGGAACCTGGCCAGCTATCAGAATGAGCAATGCGGCAACTTGTAGTCTCACGGAGCGGCTCTTCATGGTGTTCTCCTTTTCGACTCAATAGTTGGGTAGGATGCGGGTTGCGTTCATCGTCCCGGTATACACCTGCCCCTTGTTGCCGTTCGTATCGAAATAGCTGAGGGTGTAGGTACCGGCGAACTTGTCCGCGGAGTCGAGGGTGATGGTTACGTCGAAGTCCGCCGTCCCGGTGAAGTTGCCGGCGGCGTCGAAGGTCCAGGACGGGTGCGTGAGCTTGTAGGTCGTGGGACCGGTTTGGACCCAGACTCCCAGGCAGACATTGCCTTCCGCCGGCGGCGTAATGTCATTGATCATCTCCGTTCCGTCGCTGTGGAAGACTTCGAAGGCCATGTCGACTACCGCGCCGCCGGACGAGTAGGTTACCTGCCACAGCCCCGCGACGCTCGCGACGGAAGTGGCGCCTCGTTGTGCCTGGAGCCCCACGTCCTGCGAGTGTGGGAGGGCTAGCCGGACGGAGGGGTCCGCGAGATTGGCCCGCAGGCCCGCGCCGCTCAGCAGGCTGCAGGCGCGGGCGTCGGTTCCGAAGGTGAGAATTACGGCAAACGCTCCGAGAGCGGCCTTACCGATGGTTTTCGACAGTGTTTGTTTCATTTCGTTTCTCCTCTTTAGTGTTTTTGCACGGCGCCTTGGCGCCAAGGAGGGATTCTGCCGAAAGGCCCCCTCAAGAATCCTCGGATCGATTGTGAAATCTTCTAAGATCTTCTAAAATCGACCGAAGGGCTAATCCATGCCTCAGGGAACAAAAGACTTTTACGATTTCGGTCCATTCCGCGCCGACATCGTCCGTCGATTGTTGCTGCGCGATGGGCAGCCGGTCCCGGTGACCTCGAAAGTCTTCGACACCCTCGAAGTCCTGATCCGGAACCGTGATCGCGTGATGGCCAAAGAGGAAATGCTCAAGGAGATCTGGCCGAACAGTTTCGTGGAGGAGTCCAACCTGACGCAGAACGTTTCCACGCTGAGGAAGGCGCTTTGCGAGCTGCCCGGCGAGCACCGATACATCGCCACGGTGCCGGGCCGCGGGTACCGCTTCGTCGGCGAGGTGCGCGTTCCCGCGGTCGAGATTCCCGCCGCCGAGGACAAGACGGATGCTCCGCCTCCGCGCCATACCCACCGCCTCACGATCGGGCTGGCGCTCGCTGCCGTGCTGCTGGTGGTCGCGTTCGGGGTATGGCGGATGCGGCAGGCGGACGAGGCGGACCGTCCGCGGTCGCTCGCGGTCCTTCCGTTTCGCCAATTGACTCCGCGGTCTGGCGACGAATATCTGGGCGTGGGCATCGCGGACGCGGTCATCACCCGCTTGAGCAACGTGCGAGACCTGGTGGTGCGGCCCACGGACGCCGTTCTACGATATGCCGCCGCGGCCGACCCCGTGGTCGCGGGCCGCGAACTGAATGTGGAGGGCATCCTGAGCGGCAGCATCCAGCAGGAGGGCGAGCGGGTCCGCGTCACGGTCCAACTGATCCATGTGAAAGACGGCCGGCCATTGTGGGCGGGGACCTTCGACGAGACCACCGTGGGCCTCTTCGATATCGAGGATTCGGTCTCTTCGAAAGTCGCCGAGAACATGTCCGTGCGGCTCGCTGGAGGCGAGAAGGAGCAACTGGTGCGTCATTATACGGAAAACCCGGAAGCCTGGCGGCTGTACCTGCAGGGCCGCTATTCCGAGTTCCGGTTTACAAGGGAGGGCAAGGAGCGGGCCATCGAATATTTCAACCGGGCCATCGCGCTCGATCCTGGATATGCGGTGGCATGGGCTGGACTGGCCGACGCCTACACCACCGCCTCGGACTGGGTGCTGCCGCCGCGCGAAGCGCTCCCTAAAGCGGAGGCGGCCGCGCGCAAGGCTCTGAGCTTTGACGATCGCCTGGCGGAGGCTCACGGATCGCTCGCCCACGCCCTCATGCACGAATGGAAGCTGAGGGATGCGGGAGTCGAGTTCCATCGGGCGTTATCGTTGACTCCGAACAACACCTCGATCTACTTCGCGTACTCCGAATACCTGACCGCTTTGGGCAAATACGACGAGGCCGCGGTGGAGGTCAAAAAAGCTTTGAAATTGGACCCCCTGTCGCCCGCTATGCTGTCGATGTTGAGCTGGCCCCTCTATCTGAAGGGCGATTACGAAGGCTCCTTGAAGGCTACGAAAGAATCGCTTTCCGTGGATCCGAATTTCTGGTTGGCATACATGGAGGGAGCCTACGACCTGCTGCAGCTCGAGCGCTATCCGGAAGCGGTTGCGCAGTTCGAGAAAGCGCGAGCGCTGAATCCGGAGTCCACCATCAACCTGTCCGGGCTGGGCGCCACTTACGCGCTGTCGGGCCGGCGGAATGAAGCTCTTGCGCTTCTGGCGCGGATGAACGAGATGGCGAAGCAGCAATACGTTGCTCCGATCGATTTCGCGCTTGTCTACGCGGCGATGGGGGATCGCGACCAGGCCATGGACTACCTGCAACACGCTTACGAAGACCAATCCGAGATGATGCTGTTCCTGCAACTCTACGGCAAATTGGGTGGGCTGGACCGCGATCAGCGTTTTCAGGAATTACGGCGGCGCGTAAGCGGCTCGTGAAAGGCCCCGTTCTGACGGCACTATGAAGGAGGGAGTACGGTATGAGCATCTGGGCGACACCTCAAGAAAGGGAAATTTACGTACGCCAAGGACGGCCATCCAGGCCAACGCGTAGGCGGCCCGACCGGCGCTTGTGTCTCTGGCGCCTCGGTTTGTAAACGGTCCGATGTGGAGGCCCGGATGGCCGGCCAACCGAACACATCCAGGAGAGAACCACTTCAACGGATCGGGTTGTTATACTGCCAGGTGAATAGAAAGAATGATGAGCAACATCGATACTGTCAAACAGATCTATGAAGCGTTCGGCCGTGGGGACATCGCGGCTATCATCGACCTGCTGGACCCGAACGTCGAGTGGGACGTTGAAGTTCCCACGCCCGGCGTTCCATGGCTGCAGCCGCGGCACGGCGCTGCGAACGTCCCGGCCTTTTTCGAGAGCTTGGCGCCTCTTTCGTTCCAACGCTTCGAGCCGCACACATTTTTCGTGGACGGCAGTGACCAGCCGTGAGCCGGAGATCGCGGTAAGGCTTGCGCTGGGCGCGTCGCCGGCGAGGATTTTGCGGTGGACCAGCTTCCACGCGCTTCGCCTGGCAATCGCCGGAGTGGCTCTCGGCGCGCTGGGCGGATGGGCCGCCGCGCGCCTTTTGAGGGACTTGGTCTTCGGCATTCCGGCGCGCAGTCCGCAGACCTTGGCGATGGCCGCGATAGCGGTGATGGCGATTGCGTTCGCTGCGGTCGCCGTTCCCTCGTGGCGCGCCGCGCGAGTGGATGTGGCGCACCGCTTGCATCAGGGGTGAGGGGCGATCGAGCCGGGACCTCGGCCCGCTTCAGGCGACTTTCCGAATTGGGTCGGTTTGAAGATTTGGCCGACCAATTAACGGAGGCGCGGAATTGGGATTTTAGCCGTCACCGTCCGGTTATGCTTGAAGCCGGATGGCCCAAGGCTCCGAAATTTCCGGCAGAGGATCAGCGAAGGCATCGCCGTCCAGCAACTGGGCGCGGGTGCTGTCCAGCGTGGTTGGACAGAAGCGCGTGCCCCCACCCAGCAGAGCACCGTTCCGGGCGTTGTGTTATCATTGTGTACACACTCGAGGACGCCATGCAAAGCACCAAAGTCGGAATCCGTGAGTTTCGTGAGAATTTGTCCAGCTATTTGGAATCGAAGATCCCTGTTGCGATTACCCGCCACGGCGCGACGATTGGGATCTATGTCCCAACGAAGCCTAAGCCGAGGCAGGCTGATCTGGAGGCGCTTCGCGCCGCCGGTGAGAAGATGCGGGACTTGATCGCGGCGGCGGGAACGAGCGAGGACGAACTCATGGCGGACTTCAAGAAGCTTCGCCGCGAGCGCCGGATGCAGAAGAGCTGACCGTGCTGGTGCTCGACGCGAATATATTGATTCGCGCGGTGCTCGGGTCGCGAGTGCTCTTCTTATTGGGTAAGTACGGGGAGGAAGTGCAGTTCCTCGCGCCAGACACGGCGTTCGAGGAAGCGCGCGAACGGCTACCTGGGATTCTGGAACGGCGGCAGGTCCCGGTCGCCCCCGCGATGCTCGCCTTGGACCTCTTGGCCGGGCTGGTGCAGGCTGTCGAGGTGGAAACCTACGAGCTTTTTGAAGATCTCGCTCGTCAGCGAATTGCCCGGCGCGACGAGGACGATTGGCCCGTCCTCGCCGCGGCGCTCGCGCTCGACTGCCCGATTTGGACCGAGGACACCGACTTCTTCGGATGCGGCGTGGCGACCTGGACCACAGACCGGGTTGAACTGTACTTGGCGAATGTCTCGGAGCACGAAGCATGATCGATCCGGAATTCCCTCCACCCAACTTGTCCGTTCATCCAAACGCCAGTCGGAACTGCCGCGGGCTACACGGCCTCGCCGGCAGGTAAATGCGCCGCGAGGTGTACTTCGCGTCGAAGATCGCAGGTGGACAGCGCCCGCCTCATCCGTTGCCAGCTATACTTGAGCCGAATGGCCCGCAAGCTTCGAGATTTCTGGCAGAGGATCAGCGAGGGCATCGCGATCCAGCAGCTTTGGGCGCAGTTTCGCGCCGACGCCCACTCCAGCTACCAGTTCTATTCCAAGGAAGTGGACCGGGCGCCGATCGAGGGAGAGTCTCGCTGGAAGCGCTTCTGGCGCATCGCGCGCGGGCTGTTCTGGGCGATGATGCTGAAACTCTCGCCGGTGCGCCGCGTGCTGCTCCTCATCGCCCTGGTGCTGTTGTTCCTTCCCGGCGTCCACATTACCGAGGAGGACCATACCGTCGACACCATCGAGACCCAGTTCTTCGCCGGCGTGGTGCTGGTAATTCTGCTCGCGCTGGAGCTGTCCGACCGCGTCACCATGAAGCGCGATCTCGAAATCGCCCGCGAGATTCAAAGCTGGCTCATGCCGTCGGAAGCGCCGAGAGTGCCCGGCGTGGATATCGCTTTCGCCAGCCGCCCGGCCAACACCGTCGCGGGGGACTATTACGACGCCTTCTTCCGTCCCAACGAGCGCCTGCTGCTGGTGGTGGCCGACGTAGCCGGCAAGAGCATTCCCGCTGCCCTGCTGACCGCCACTCTGCAGGCCAGCCTGCGCACGCTGGCGGCGCTGCCGGGCTCGCTCCCCGAGCTGGTGGGGCGAGTCAATCGCTATTCGTGCGAGCAGAGCCTCCAGGGACGGCGATTCACCACCGCCTTCCTGGCGGAGTTGGAACCCGCCACCGGCGCGCTGACCTATGTCAACGCCGGCCACAATTGGCCGGTGCTGCGGCACGCTTCGGGCGCCATCGAGCGCCTGGAAGCAGGCGGCCTGCCGCTGGGCATCAATGCGGCAGTGTCCTATCAGTGTGGCACTGCGACGCTGTCCGCTGGCGATCTGCTGTTAATCTTCACCGACGGCCTGGTGGAAGCTGAGGACGATGGGGAGCACGAGTACGGTGAAGAACGCATGCTGCCCGTGCTGCAAACGCTCCGGAGCGGTACCGCGGCGGAAGCGCTGAAGCGCATCATGTCATCGGTGGACGCGTTCGTGGGGCTCACGCGGCAGCACGATGACATTACGTGCCTGGTGTTGCGGATGACTTAGGCTTCTCGGGCAGCGCCTTATTTGGCCCGAATCTGGCAACGCGCCTTCCGGAACGGTGTATCTGAGGCGTTCGCTGACAGGCAATTCCGCGGGGCGGCGAGTAGGCGGCCAGGTGGATTGTCGGGCACTGGCGCGTTTATCGTTCCTAAGCCCCTGCGAGTCAGGCCGCACCCCGGTGGGTTCAGACGCATATTGCAGCGTCATTGTGCGAATATATTGGCGTGAGCGGTCGAAAGTGGTTCGAGCCAGCACAGATCTGCCGGAATGGTCACGTAATCACGGACTGTGCGGACTACAGCCCGGAGAACATGCGACCGTACTGTCCTGAATGCGGGACGCCGACGATAACCACTTGCCCGTCGTGCGGCAAGCCAATCCGAGGTGCCAAGTGCATCCGCAGATACGGCCGCGTCTGGGTTTCTAACGAGGCGAGTCAATGGACGGAATTAATTTCGCGACTCATAGCTCCGCCGTCGTTCTGCTCAGAATGCGGCACTATCTTCCCGTGGACTTCTGCGAGCCTTCACGCCGCTAACGACCTCGCGGACGAACTGGACGACCTGAACCATGAAGAGCGCGAACTCCTGAAGCGAAGCATTGAAGATGTTGTTCGGGACTCGCCTAATACGAACGTGGCTGTAACGCGGATTAAGAAGCTCGCAATGAAGGCAGGATCGGGGACCCTCAATGTTCTTCGGCCGATCCTTACGAGTGTCGCGACCGAGGCCGCAAGAAAGCTACTGTTCCCCTAGGTTACGGCCCGTGATGGAGTTCCGAACAAGCCTCGCTCCGACGCGAGATTATTTCCCGCAAGTCGGCATCCCACCCCGCCAAGTTCCGTGGGGCAGGATCACGAGCGCGACGCAGTAGAAACCGAACCCAAGGCCCGGCCCGATGAACTACGTCTCTCCCCAGTTCTTGCGATTCACGATGACTCCCGGATCGTAAGTCTTCCCACGCGCGGAGCGCCGCTCCTCAATCCAGCTCGTGCACCAAAGCACGGGGCCAAACACCAGGGCCGCCAGCCTCGCTACCACCCCGAACTCGCTCTCCAGTTCCTTCCGCAGCGCCCGTACCCGCTGGGCCACCTCCCGGTTGGTGCTCCGCAGCCGATGTTCAATCGCCCAAAGGCTCGCCACATAGGCATACTTCAGCACCTGTCCGTCGCGCCGAATCCGCGCCCGCACCCGAGGGTTCGGATGGTCCTTATACCGGGTCCACCCGGCGAATGTTGTCCGGCAGATCCGAAACAGGCTCGGGCCGTTGCGCTCGAAATCGCGCCGGAAGGCCCACCCGAGAAATCTCCGCGACTCCTCCCGCGAGATCGCGGCATGCTTGAAGTTGAATGCGTCCTGCCCATGGATGTCCGCCAGGTCCACGTCGAGCAACCTCCCTTGCTTCTGCATGTCCCGGTACAGCGCCGTCCCGGGCACCGGCGTATACAACATGAACTGGTGAAGGTCCGTCTCGTGCTCCACGGCGTATTCGATCTCGGCCTTCATGTTTTCCGGCGTATGGTGCTCCAGGCCCAGAATCGTCGACCCCAGCACTACGATCCCGTGCTCCCGCAACTCGGCCGCCAGCCGCATGGTATCCACTCCCGCGAGCTTGGCGTACTGCGACCCCGGCGATTCCAGCCCGATCCAGATCGACGAAATCCCCAACTCCACCAGTTCTTCGTACCGATACTTCGCGATCGCGTTGGCCGACGAGAAAATGTGCAGCGCCCAGCTTTTCCTCCCGGCGTTCATCAGCGCCAGCAGTTCCAATGCCCGGCGCTTCTGCAGCAGAAAGTTCTCGTCCAGGATGAAGAACGAAGTCACCCCGCGCGACCTCTCCGCCTCCTCCATGATGCGGAACAACTCGGCGCCGGTGGAGTACAGATTCAACATTTTCCCCTTACCGCCAAAAAACGCCGAGGTAGTACAGAAATTGCAGCCCAGCGGGCAACCCATGGAAGCGACGATCGTGGCCGACGAGTTTACGCGATCCGGGAGCCGCAGCCCCATGATTCTCAGGTCGAACCCCGAATCGAGCGCCGGGTGCCGGACGGGCGCATCCGAGTCCTCGCCCAGGTATTCTCGCATCCACGCGATGCCGTCGCCGCTGACGATATGGTCCGCATCCACGATGCCGGCGATTCCCGGTATCGCCGACACGTGACCACCCACCACGATCGTCGAGCCGGGTGAGATCTCGCGCACCATGCGGCACATCTCCCGCACCTTGCCGACGTTCACGATGATGGCGGATATGCCGACCACGTCGTAAGAATGGGCCCGTAACTCGCGCGCGAAATCCTCGCGGCTCGGAAAATCCACCACCGTGCAGGGCGCCGAGATGTTCTCCTGGATCATCAGAATCCCCCAGGAGCGGTGAAACCGGCGGATAGAGAAGACACCCTGGGCCTTGGTCACCTGGTTGTGGTAAAGCTCCATCGGGTTGATGGCGCGGCTGCCGAACTCATCGTCCTGCGCGTATGGGCCGAAGACCGACGAAAGCAGTACCCGCGCGGCGATCCCTTTCGGGTGAGCGCGAGTTATGGGAGGTAATACGGAAGGGGCGGTCAATTTTCAGAGTATCAATAATTTCAGACTCCACCCTCTTTATTTGTGTAATGTTTCTGTAAGATCGTGGCTGCGGGCGTACCACCGGAATGAAATGTCAGCGGCCGGGATAGGGCTTATCGAACCCCTTCACGTTCCACCAGATAATTCGGTTCAAGGTTTCGGCCGGGGCGCGATCCACGTCGTCGAAGTCCATCGCCGCCGACTCCTGCGCCGCTTTGCGCGCGGCTCCCCGCAGCTCCCGTACCGGCGGATTCATCTCGCCGATATCCACCAGCGGCTCGATATGCACGAACGGCTTGAGGTCGGCCGTCTTGGTGAAGATGGTGCTCATGGGCCGGGCAGCCTTGGCGAAGCGCGTTCTCGGAGGAACGCCCAGGATATCCTGAATGGTCCGGACCATGCCGAGGTGGTTGTAGTTGGATGAATCCACAACGCCGCGCTTGACGTGCGGGCCGATCGCCAGGCACAGAGTCCGGTGGCCATCCACGTAGTCCACGCCGGATTGCGCGTCGTCTTCGGTGACCAGAATCAGGGTTTGCTCCCACAGCGGGCTTTTGGAAACGCGCTCCACCAACCGGCCCACCGCCAGATCGTTATCCGCCACCATGGCGCGCGGAGTTCCAGCGCCGGGACTGGTGCCGCGGGTGTGATCGTTGTTCAGCGTGATCACGCTGAGTTGCGGCAAGTTTCCGGCCTTTTCGAATTCCGCGAACTCGGTCAGGAATTCGTCGGTCTTGAACTGGTCGGTCAACCCGATGGACGCCCGGAATTTGCGGTCTACGAAGGGCTCCAGTGCCGGCACGGCCGACATGCAGTAGTCGCGGCGCTCCAGTTTCCCGGCGCGCCACAGCGCCAGGTTTTCCGCCCAGTTGCCCGGCAGGGGGTTCTGCTGGTCTTCGACCAGGTTGCCCTTTCGGGTGTCGGATTGCGGTCCCACGCAGAACTCGCCGTAGACCCGCAGGCTGAGCGGCTTGGGCGCGCCCTGCCAGAAGAAACCGGTGGGGGCGACCCCCAAAGCGTCGCCCATATGCCAGGCGTAGCCGCGCGAGCTGCTCCCCAGCGCGCGTTCGGTGTGGTCGCTGACGAAGGCCATCATGAGCCACTGGTGGCCATCGAAGCTGATGGCGCCGGTGGTATAGAAGTTATCGAGAGTCACGAATTGTTCCGCCAGCGCGTGGGTGTTGGGCGTCACGTCGCGGCCGAACTCCACATAGCGCGTATCGCCGCTGGCCTTCGGAAGATCGCCTAGAACCTGGTCGTAAGTGCGGTTCTCTTTGACGATCAGGATCACGTGCTGGATGCCGAGCGAGCTCAGGTTGGAGATACCGCCCGACGCCTCGAACTTCGGCTCATTCAGCCGGCGGACTTCCTCCTGTCCCGCGGCGGCTTGCGCCAGAGTGGGTTGGGAGATGGTCTCCAGGCTGCCCTCATAATGGGTAGAGCGATAGCCCCTCGGCGTGTTGGTATCCGCCGCGCCCTTGATGGTGACCAGGTGGATGGTATCGTGCGCGTCCGCCACCACGGCCGATGGGAACCATCCGGTGGGAAACGCGCCCGCAACACGCCATTTCCCGCGGTCGGGCGCCAGCACCGCGAGCGCATTGTTGCCCGCGCAGGCTACGTAGAGGCGTCCGCCATCCGGCGAGAAACCCACTCCGACCGGCTGGCTGCCCACGGCGGACTCGGGCCAGGTGGGAATCTTCACTTCGGACACCGCCAGCGATTCGCTGTCGATGAAGCTGACGGAATCTCCGTGGGAGTTACCTCTCCAACGGTCGGGTTGAAATATGGAACAGAACTGTAGCCACGCAGTGCGTCGCCTGGCTACACAACCATTCCGAGCCTTGAGAATAGATCGACGATGTTCCTAGGTGATGACAACCATGCCACAATTGCGTATCTTTTCTGCGAGTTGGCCCCGGCTAGCGATGCGTGTGCGCAGCCCGAATTCGCGGGAGGCGAAGCTTGGAACGGCATCCGTACGGAGGAAAGAATATGAAAAAACAGTAAATTTCCCACCTCCGACGTCCGATAAGCCTTTTGATGGGCATCGCTGCGGAAAACCTCGTCGTTGGGAGTGTGCCACGCTGGAAAAACGTGGCCGCAGCCGCTTCGCTGGCGTTCCTGTTGCCGTTCGCCGGCAGAGGCCAGTCCCCCGAGGATAGCCACCGCACGCTAACCAAGGTTTCTCAGATTCGAGCTCTATCCGCGGCGGAGGCAGGGCACAAGTATCCCATCCGGCTGGAAGGCGTCATCACCTATGTCGCGCCGGAGTACCAGGTGACGTTTTTCCAGGACGATACCGCCGGCATCTTCCTCTGGGTCGGACAGGCCGATTCGCAACTCGCGGCCGGCAGCCTGGTTTGGGTAGAGGGCAACACCGCGCCAGGAGACTTCGCGCCGTCCATCGAGAACGCCAAAATCCACGTTCTGGGCCGTACCGCGCTGCCCGCCGCACCGCACGAGTCCATGGACCGTCTGCTCACCGGCGCCGACGATAGCCAGTGGGTGGCGATCCAGGGCATCGTACGCGCGGTAAGCATCGAGGACCGTTTACCCCCCGATATGCGGCAGGGACCGCCCGAATTGGTTTTGCGAATCGCCTCCGACAGCCACGAACTTAAGGCGCGGATCCGGCAATTTCCGCAAGGCAGGGACTATCGCGATCTGGTCGACGCAACCGTGACCATCCAAGGTGCATGCGGCACCCTCTTCAACAAGCGGCGGCAGTTGACCGGGGTGCAATTATTTGTGCCGAGCCCCGACCAGGTGACCGTGGATACGCCGGCGCCGGCCGACCGGTATCGAACGCCGGTGTCGCCCATCGGCAGCGTTTTGCAGTTCACCCCGGAGAAGGCGTCCGGCCGGCGGATGCACGTCCAAGGCGTGGTCACCCTCCGCAGACCCGGCTTCGGTCTGGTGGTGCAAGACGCCACCGGCGGAGTGGTCGTCGAAACAGCCCAGGCGGCGCAAGCGTCGCCTGGCGATCTGGTTGACGCCATCGGGTTTGCCGCAGCCGTGCGCTATGTCCCGATCCTGCAGGACGGCGATTTTCGGAAGATCGGAAGGGGCACGCCGCCGGCGCCGGTAGACATCGGCGAGAATACCGAGGCCGGCTTACACGATGCGGAATTGGTGCGCACCAGCGGCTTGCTGCTCGGCCAGTGGCAGCGCGCGGACGATTACATCCTCACGATGCAGCACGGCGACGTCATTTTTGCCGGCCAGATCGCGCGGCGGGACGTCACCGATACAATACGGTCCCTCCGGAACGGCAGCCAACTCCAACTGGTGGGGGTATGGTCGGTGGAAACCGACGAGAACGGCAGACCGGCAGCCTACCGCATGCTCTTGCGATCCCCGGCCGACATCGTGGTGCTCCAGGAGGCCGCTTGGTGGACCAGGCAGCGCGTGCTGGTCCTGCTGGCTTTCCTCGCGGCTGTGATCCTTTTGGTGTTGCTCTGGGCCGTCGCCCTGCGGCGCCGCGTCGAAGAGAAGACGGAAGCCCTGCGCGGGGCGCTGGAATCCACCGCCGATGGCATTCTGGTGGTGGACTCGGAAGGCCACATGACGGCCGCTAACAGCAAATACTTCGAGCTGTGGCGCATCCCGGAGGAGGTGCGACACGGCCCGGACGCAGACCGGCTGCTGTTCGTGGCCGCGCAAGTGAAGGATCCCACGGCGTTTCTCAGAAGGGTGCGGGAACTCTACCGGAACCATGACACCAAGAGCGACGACCTGTTGGAATGCAAGGACGGACGGGTTTTCGAGCGTCATTCGGAGCCGCAACTCGTCAACGGCAAGGGCGTGGGACGCGTCTGGGGCTTTCGCGACGTGACCCATCAATACCGGGCACAAGAAGAGCTGGCGCGCGCCAAAGAGGCCGCCGAGATCTCCAGCCAGGCGAAGAGCGAATTCCTGGCGAATATGAGCCACGAGATTCGCACCCCCATGAATGGAGTGATCGGCATGACGGGGCTTCTGCTCGAAACCGCCCTCAGCCCCGAGCAGCGGGAATATGCCGACACCGTTCGCCGTTCCGCGGAGGCCTTGCTGACGGTTATCAACGACATCCTGGACTTCTCCAAAATCGAAGCCGGCAAACTGGCGATCGATACCCAGCCGGCCGACCTTCGCCTGGTGATGGAGGAAGTCAACGAAATGCTGGCGCCCAAGGCTGAGGACAAGGGACTGGATCTGGTACTGGAATATCCCCCTCAATTGCCGCGCAACTTCTTGGGAGACGCCGGAAGAATCCGGCAGGTGTTGACCAATCTGATTGGGAACGCAATCAAATTCACCGCGCATGGCCAGGTGGTGGTTACCGTGGAGTGCGAGAACCAGGACTCGCAGCGGGCCGGCATTAAAATCGCGGTACAGGACACCGGCCCGGGCATCGCCGCCGATAAGCTGGCTTTGTTGTTTCAGAAGTTCAGTCAGGGGGATGGGTCGACCACCCGGGTCTACGGAGGAACCGGCCTGGGCCTGGCGATTTGCAAGCAGTTAGTGGAGCTGATGGGAGGCGCCATTGGAGTCGAGAGCCAGCTAGGCGAGGGTTCCACTTTCTGGTTCCGGCTCCCCTTGGAACGGGATTTGAATCCCCAACCGGCGCCTGCCCCGGTCGCCGAACTGCAAAACTTACGGGTACTGATTGTGGACGATAACGAGGTGAATCGGCGCGTGTTGCACGAGCAGGTGGCGAGTTGGGGCATGCGCAACGGCTCGTTCGCTACCGGCGAACACGTGGCGGACGCCATCCGGCAGGCCAAAAGCTCCGGTGACCCATTCCACTTCGTGCTCCTCGATTATCAGATGCCCGGCCTGGATGGAGCCGCGGTAGCCGACGCCATCAAGAACGATCCCGAAATCCGCGACACGGTGGTCATTCTGCTGACATCGGTGGGTCGTTGGAATGACGTGCGGCCCATGGAGGGCACCCGCATCGACGCGTCGTTGGTCAAACCAGTGCGGCAATCGCAATTGCTCGAGGCCATGGCCAAGGCTTGGTCCAGACTTGGGAGTAACGCCGTTGCGGACCGTTGCGTGCGCCCGAGGGAGAATGGCTGCGCCGATTTGGCGCGATTTGCGGGGCTAGGCATCCGGGTCCTGGTAGTGGAAGATAACATCGTGAATCAAAAGGTAGCGGGCATGATGCTGCAGAAACTGGGGCTCCAAGTGGATTTTGCGGGCAACGGCGCGGAAGCGGTACGGATGACGGAACAGGTGTCGTATGGCCTGATCTTTATGGACTGCCAGATGCCGGTGATGGATGGCTACACCGCCGCGCGCGAGATCCGCGCCCGCGAGCAGGGCGCCGCGCACGTGCCGATTGTGGCGATGACCGCGGAAGCCATGGCGGGTGCACGCGAATCCTGCCTGGAGGCGGGAATGGACGATTACATTGCCAAGCCGGTGCAGCGTGGCGAACTGGGAGACAAGGTGGCGCAGTGGGCTATGGCCGGTGCGCCAGACGTCGGCACGCACTGAGGAAGAAATCGCGAAGCAACCCCCGATCGGGTTTGCCCTGTTGGCGATCCGTCCGCACAACGGCTGGCACTTCAGCACCCTAACGCGCCTGCGGCGCGATCCATGGAGCCACTGACTACTGCCCATGCCGGCGATGAAGGCAGGCGAGCGAGCCTCGCCCCTGACGGGCTGAAGCCCGCCCCACCGTCCGACAGCGCTGTACTCTTCGTGGGGCGGGCTTCAGCCCGCCAGGGCCGCATGCGGAAGCAAACCGCCCGTGAAGCAGTCAGTAGAGAGCGTACCTGTACGCACGGGCAAGGTTCACCTTTGTGGCGCACCCGTGGGGACAAGAATTCTGCCCATCCGCTTTCGTACCGGGATAGAATGAGATTTTGGAATCTTTTTATCCCTGGAGGCATTTATGAAAGAGGTCCCATCTCGCCGCCATTTTCTGGCGGCTGGTTTAGCCTTGCCCGCCATCGCGTCGGCATCCCGTACTTCGGGTCCCGCGCAATCTAAATCGCCGTCTCAACCGCCGGCCCGGTCGTCGCCCGGTGCGGCGATACAGTACCGGGTTCTCGGGAAGACCGGCCTGCGGGTTGCGGCCGTGGGTTACGGCACCATGATCACGTCCGACCCCACCGTTATCGCCAGGGCCGTCGACATGGGCATCAACTATTTCGATACCGCCCGCAACTACCAGGGCGGCCAGAATGAGCGGATGGTGGGAGCGGCGTTGGGAGCCAGGCGGAAGGACATATTCCTGGCGAGCAAGTCCAATGACAACCCCAGGACGGGGCCGGGCATTCTGGCGGAGATCGAGACCAGCCTCAAGGAACTGGGCACCGACCACTTGGATGTCTGGCATCTGCATGGCTTAAGCAACCCGGCGGAGATTACCGATGAGCTGGTTGAGGCCGAGCGCCAAGCCAAGAAACAGGGCAAGATCCGGTTCATCGGCGTGAGCACCCACAACTTGCCGGCGATCGTCGACCGCGTAATCGAAGCCAAAATCGAGGTCGTGCAGGCGCAGTACAATTTCGCTTCGGCAGCCAGCTACGGGCCGGCTATCGAGAAACTGCACCAGGCGGGCGTCGGGCTGATCGCCATGAAGGTGATGGCCAAGTCCGGCGGGCGCGGCGGCGCTCGGCCTCCGCGGCCGGCCAATTTTGCCTCCGCGGCGCTCAAGTGGGCGATCAACAATCCCGCCATCTCGACTACCGTCCCCAGCATGACGGACATCGACCAGCTCCAGGAGAATTTCAGAGCCATGTCCGAGCGGTTCACCGACGCCGACTCCAAGATTCTGTCCGCCCGCCTTGAGGAAATCGGGCCGTACTTCTGCCGCATGTGCGGACGTTGCGAAGGTCAGTGCCCGAAGGGCTTGCCGGTGGCCGACATGGTGCGCTTCGTCATGTACGCCGATGGGTACGGTCAATTCCCGCTGGGCCGGGAAAATTTCCTGCGCATGCCGGCCGAGCACCAGGATGTCCGCTGCGGAGACTGCTCGGCCTGCGCCGTTCACTGCCCCAACGGGGTGCATGTGCAGGCGCGGTTAAGCCGGGCGCAGGAACTCTTTGCATGCTGATTTGAAGTCTGCGTGCGGACGGCGCTTTTCAAGCGCACAATGTAAGACATGAGCGACCAATTCTTAGACGGCTCAAAGTGCCTGGTCGACCCCGTCTATACGCGCAGCGGCGACCAGGGCGAGACCAGCCTGCTGGACGGCCATCGGGTGGCCAAAGACGGCGCCCGCATCGAAGCTTGTGGCGTGGTCGACGAGTTGAACGCTTTCGTCGGATCGGCGCGCGCTCTTGCCGAAGAGCTCACGGACCGCAACGGCCGGGTGTGGCCGCTGGTGCCGTTCCTGCTGCGCGTGCAGCACGAGTTGTTCAACCTCGGCGCCATCCTGGCCACCTTTCCCGCGGACGTGGGCCCCGGTCAGTCCGGCGTCACTCCCGCCGACATCGCGCGTCTCGAACACGAGATCGACAACATGAACCGAGACCTGCCCACAGTTCGTTCCTCCGTTCTGCCCGGCAGCGGCATTCTCAACGGTCTCCTGCACCAATGCCGCGCGATCTGCCGCCGCGCCGAACGGGCCACGGTTTCGCTCGCCCGCCAGGAACCCGTTCCATCCGAGGCCGTCCAATACCTCAACCGCCTGAACTGCGCGCTCTTCGTGTGGAGCCGTTGGGTCAGCCACGTATGCAGCGAAGATGAAGTCTTGTGGGATCCCCATCACTCGGCCGCCTGAGAGTGGCATCCCGGCGTGGGCTGGAAACATCAGTGGCCGCCGATGAACGCAGATAAACGCCGATAAAACGACTTTTCTTCCCGATCGGCGTTCATCGGCGGGCTCAAATGTCTATTGTCCCCGGAAACCGCACCGTGCCGCCGTCGTACAATAAGGCCATCGGCTGGAAGACGGCACTCTCCGTGTTAGCGGTTGTGGCACTGTTGGGCCTCTGGGCGGCCATAGTACGCCGGAACTGACCATGAACCTCCAACTCGCCGTCACCAATGTAATGCTGATTTTGATGCTGACCGCCCCGCATGAGTTCTCGCATGCCTGGGTGGCCACCAAATTGGGAGACGACACGCCGCGGCTCCAGGGGCGCGTCACTCTCAATCCGATGGCGCACGTCGATTGGCTCGGCACCGTCATCCTGCCGTTTCTGAGTACGCTCTTTATGGGCGGGTTTCTGGGATGGGGGAAGCCGGTCTTTACGCAGACGTCCAAATTGCGCGGAGGATTGAACGGCCTTCTGCTGGTGGCGCTGGCCGGGCCGTTCAGCAACGTGATCATGGCGGTGATTCTGGGCGCGGTTGGCGTCCTCTGCCAGGGCTCGGCTCCGTGGCTGGCGAATTTTGCCTTCCGGGGCGTGGAACTGAGCTTGTACCTGGCGCTTTTTAACATGCTGCCGGTGCCGCCGCTGGATGGCTCGAAAATGCTGCTGGCGCTGCGGGTTCCGGCGGTGATTTATCAGGAGATCGCCCGCGCCGGCTTCCTGGTGCTGATGGTATTGATAATGGCCACGAAGGTGGGCCTGTGGATGAGCGTCTGGAGCTACGACGGCGCTCGCCTGATTGTAAACACCTTCCGCGGCCACGGGGCCATGTGACCCCTTCCCGAATTCCTTTGGCGTTGTGCTATTCTAATTTACGTACCAAAACGAGATTAAGAGAAGACAAGGAGTATTACCCCTAGAATGGCACTGGCGATTGAAGCAAAGCGGCAGATTTTCACTACAAATCAGCGCCACAAGTCCGACACCGGGTCGCCAGAAGTACAGATTGCCCTGTTAAGCCAGCGCATTTCGGCGCTGACAGAGCATTTCAAGACGCACCAAAAGGACCACGGATCCCGCAAGGGATTGCTCACCCTGGTCGCCAAGCGTCGCCGGCTTCTGACCTACCTTCGCGATACCGATACGGACCGTTATAAGGCCCTCCTGCTCCGGCTAGGCATCCGCCGCTAGTCCATTTGTCGGAAGCAGCTTTGGCGCCTGAAGTTTCCCGAAGGGCTTCCGAATAGGTTCCAACCCGGTCCGAACGGCGCAGAGGCGTTGTTGCCTCTCCACGTGGCGGGCCATCCATCCTGTCAACTCCAGTCTCAAACGGCGCCCGCATGCGGCCGCCGATCGTGACTGGCCGGGGGCTCAACGAGCTGTGCCCGGCCGAGGTTGGAGGTTTTTAGAAAGATTATGCACCATACAGTTGAAATTGACCTGGGCGGCCGGATTGTTACCCTCGAAACCGGCAGAATGGCCAAGCAGGCGAACGGCGCCGTCGTCGTTCGTTCCGGTGACGCGGTTGTTCTCGTCACTGCTTGCATGGCCGATCAGCCCAAACCGGGAGCCGGATTTTTTCCGCTCACCGTAGATTATCGTGAATACACTTACGCCGCCGGTAAAATCCCGGGCGGCTTTATCAAACGCGAGGGGCGTCCCTCGGAAAAAGAAGTTCTTACCAGCCGGCTGATCGACCGGCCGGTGCGTCCGCTGTTCCCCGACGGCTTCTCGCATGAAACCCAGATCATCGCCATGGTGCTCTCGGCCGACCCCGAACAGGATCCGAATTCCCTGGCGATCTGCGGCGCCGGAGCGGCGCTGGCCATCTCCGATCTCCCGTTCCCTTACATTCTGGGCGGCGTCCGCGTAGGCATGAAGGACGGGCAGTATGTCGCCAATCCCACTTACACCGAAGGCCGCGAATCCAAATTGAATATTGTGGTGGCGGGCACCGAAGAGGGCATCGTGATGGTGGAAGCCGGCGCCCAGCAAGTCTCCGAAGCGGAAGTTCTCGGCGCCATCGAGTTCGGCCACGAGTGCTGCAAGAAGATCGCCGCGGGAATCCGCAAGTTGGTAGGGCTCGCCGGCAAGCCTAAGTTCGAGTTCACCCCGCACACCATCGACCAGGAGCTCTACAAAAAGATCGAGACCGCCATCCGCGCGGAACTCGCCGAGTCGCTCAATACTCAGAAGCATTCCAAGGAAGAGAGCCACACGCTGGTGAGCGAGGTGAAGAAGAAGGCGCTGGCCGACCTGCCTGAAGAGCAGCAGGAAGAAGCCGTGCGATGCATCGAAGCGCTGCGCGAACGAATTTTCCGCGACGAGATGCTCAAGGACCGCCGGCGTCCCGATGGCCGCGCGTTCGATGAAGTGCGTAAGATCACCATCGAGACCGGCGTGCTGCCGCGCACCCACGGGTCGGCGCTGTTCACGCGCGGGGAAACCCAGGCGCTGGTTACGGTAACCCTGGGGACCAAGGACGACGAGCAGCGCATCGAGCTGCTGGAGCCCGGCGAAGCCAGCAAGCGCTTCATGCTGCACTACAATTTCCCGCCGTTCAGCGTGGGCGAAGTGGGCTTCATGCGCGGTCCCGGCCGGCGCGAAATCGGCCACGGAGCCCTGGCGGAGCGGTCCCTCAGCTCGCTTATTCCCACGGAAGCCGAGTTCCCGTACACCATGCGGGTGGTGAGCGACATCCTGGAATCCAACGGTTCCAGCTCGCAGGCGACGGTCTGCGGCGCATCGCTCGCGCTCATGGACGCCGGCGTTCCGCTGCCCGCTCACGTGGGTGGTATCGCCATGGGGTTGGTGCTGGAAGGCAAGGATTACGCGGTGCTGACCGACATCGCCGGCGCCGAAGATCATTACGGCGACATGGATTTCAAGGTGGCCGGCACGCGCGAGGGCATTACCGGGCTGCAGATGGATATCAAGGTCCCGCACGTAACCATCGCCATTATGAAAGAGGCGCTGGAGCAGGCCCGCCGCGGCCGTCTGCACATCCTCGATAAAATGTACGAGGCGCTGGCGGAATCGCGCAAGGCCATCTCGCAATACGCGCCTCGCATTTACACGCTGCACATTCCGACCGACAAGATTCGCGACGTCATTGGACCAGGCGGCAAGGTGATTCGCGGGATCATCGAGCAGACCGGCGTGAAGATCGACGTGGAAGACGACGGCACGGTTCACGTAGCGTCGGCCGATGAGGCCTCGGCCAACAAGGCGATCCAGATCATCACCGACCTCACCGCAACGGCCGAAGTTGGCAAGACGTATCTGGGCAAAGTGGTGCGGCTGGTGGATTTCGGCGCCTTCGTGGAGATCTTCCCGGGCACCGACGGCCTGCTGCACATCAGCGAGATTTCCGAGAACCGCATCCGCGAGGTGCGCGACGAGTTGAAGGAAGGCGACCAGATTCTGGTGAAGGTGCTGGCGCTCGAAGGCAATAAGATCAAGCTGAGCCGCAAAGCGGTGCTGAAAGAGCAGCGCGAGAAGCTCAAGCAAGGCAAGCAGTAAGTGCTTTCAGTAGCCGCCGATGAACGCAGATGAACGCAGATAAGAACAAATTCTATATCTACGTTTATCTGCGCTGATCGGCGGCTGAATTGCTTTTATGAAGGTAGCGGTGCGTAATCAAACCCGCGGCACAGTGCTGGGCGATGCGGTGGAGCTTGCCGACACCAGCGCGAAGCGCCGTACGGGCCTGCTTAAGCACGACCATCTGGAGCCCGGCGCCGGACTTTGGATTGTGCCCTGCGAATCGGTCCACACGTTCTTCATGAGATTTGCGATCGACTTGGTCTATGTGGACCGGAAGAACAAAGTGCGCAAAGTGCGGCACGCCGTACCCGCATGGCGCTTGTCGGCCTGCCTGACGGCGCATTCCATTCTCGAGCTTCCCCCCGGCACTGCGCGGCAGACCGGTACTCAAGCCGGCGACCAACTGGAAATTGAGAAGTTGGCGTAGCGCGATTGCTGTTCTACTAATCCTCAATGCTGTTCACTTAGTGGACATCGAAGTGAGTTTCGGTGGGGCGGACTTCAGTCCGCCGGCCGCGGAGCGGGCCGAAGCCCGCCGCAGACTGAAGAGGTCTGCCCCCAGATCGGGAATCAAGGTTCTCCTGGTCAGTCTGCCACCCGAAATGGTACGACTGGGGTGAAGTGCCTCTGTCTCTTCGCCCCATCCACTGCATCCAAAACGTTCAGACACGCTATTGCCGTTTGGGAGAGGAGCTCCGAGACCGCTTATGCAGTTGTGACGTTCGAAGCGGCGGGCGGCCTGCGGCCATGGCTCTTAGTGGCTATCCGCCGGCCCGCCAGTGTCTGGACATAGTTCTGTAACCCATCTTTGACCGAAGATTCACTGCGTATTTACACTGCCCGAATATAATCACCCAGAGCACTCAAGAGAACGTTGCACAAAAACCAGTCAGGAGAAAACATGACAATACGTGTGTCCGCCCTTTTGGGCCGAACCGTGATTGCTTCGGCCCTACTTGGCCTCGGAGCTGCCAACGCGCAAACGCCCGCGCCCACTGCCGGCCCCGCCACGCCGATTCAGCACCTGGTGGTGATCTTCCAGGAGAACATCTCCTTCGACCACTATTTCGGCACTTACCCGTTTGCCAGTAATCCGGAAGGCGAGCCCGCGTTCTACGCCTACCAGAACACGCCCACGGTAAACGGATTCATCCCAGCGACTCTCAGCAACAACGCCAACGCAACCAATACGGCCAACGGTACCGGAGCCACCGCGCCGTTCCGCCTGGACCGCTCGCAGGCTGCCACGGCCGACCAGGATCACGACTACACCCCGGAACAAATGGCCTATCACAGCGGACTCGTGGACCTGTTCCCGAGCCAAACCGGCACGCCGGGACCTCCGCCGTCCTCGACGACGGGAGCCACGACCGGTCTCGTGATGGGTTACTACGACGGCAACACTGTAACTGGGCTGTGGAATTACGCCCAGCACTACGCCATGAACGACAACTCTTACGGCACCACCTTCGGCCCTTCGACGGTCGGCGCTCTCAACCTGATCTCCGGCCAGACCAACGGTGCGATCAACAACTCCAATGGCACCGGCGCCATGATCGAAGACGGATATAACGGGCTTACCGACATCAGCGATGCCGACCCGGCGGGCGACGCGTGCTCCACCACCACCGGTGAAACCTTCAGCATGAGCGGGAAAAATATCGGCGACCTGCTGAACGCCGCCAACGTGACCTGGGGATTCTTCGAGGGCGGCTTCGATTTGACCGTGACCAATCCGAACGGATCGACCGGCTGTTCGCGCACCACCACATCGCTGATCACCAATTCGAAAAAGGCCGACTACATCCCCCATCACCAGCCGTTCCAATACTACAAGACCACCGCCAACCTGGCGCACGCGCGCCCCACCTCGACGGCCACGATCGGGCAGGCCGGCGATGCCGGCAACCACCAGTACGACATCAACGATTTCTACGCCGCGGTGAGCGCCGGCAATTTCCCGGCCGTCAGTTTCCTGAAGGCTCCGGGCTTCCAGGACGGCCACGCCGGCTACTCCGATCCGCTCGATGAGCAAACATTCATCGTCAACGTGATCAACTTCCTGCAGACCAATTCCAACGCGTGGGGATCTACCGCCGTAGTGATTTCCTGGGACGATTCCGATGGATGGTACGACCATCAAATGCCCCCGAACGTGAATCAATCCGCCACCGCTGCCGACGCTCTGACTGGGACCGGCGCCTGCGGTACCGGAACCGCGGCGCTTCCCGGTACGGCCGCGGCGGCAGCTCATGCCCAAGGCCGTTGCGGATATGGCCCGCGCCTTCCGCTGATGGTGATCTCGCCTTGGGCCAAATCCAATTTTGTGGACCACACCATCACGGACCAGAGCTCCATCACGCGTTTCATCGAGGACAACTGGCTCAACGGCCAACGCATCCAGGGTTCCTTCGACGCCCTGGCCGGGAGCATCGACAACATGTTCAACTTCGAAGCCGCCCCCAACACGGCCACGTTCCTTCTTTCCCCGTCCAGCGGGCAACCCATGAATCCGGCGCAGTCGGCCACCCCGGAGACGGCATTGCACCGGAGTCCGCTCTTCAAACCGACCGGTAGCGGCAATCCTACCAAGCAGTAGCCGCCGCCGTCCTCCATGGTTGCGCGCCGGGCCAACCCCCCCGGCGCGCAACTGCTTCGATCTTCATGACCCGCCGCACATTTCTCCATGCAAGTTGTCTGGCCGCTTATGCCGGCAGAACCGTCTCGGCCGCCGCCGCCCTGAACCCGGATTCTCTGGCCAAATTTGTCGATCCTCTTCCCATCCCTCCAATCGCCAAACCCTCCGGCGCCCGCTCGGTCCCCGGCTACTCGTCGTCCCCAGTCCCCTACTATCGCGTCGCCATGCAGCAGATCGAGCGCAAATTGCATCGCGACCTTCCCCCGACGCGTTTGTGGTGCGTTGGCGGCTCCTCGCCCGGCCCTACCTTCGAAACGCGGAGCGGGCAAGGGCTTTCGATCGAGTGGGCCAACGAGTTGCCCGCACGGCATTTCCTGCCGATCGATCACACGCTTCATGGCGCCGAGGCCACGAACCCCGAAGTCCGCGGCGTGGTCCACGTCCACGGAGCGAAGGCTCCGCCCGAAATGGATGGCTACCCGGAGGATTGGTATGTGCCCGGCAAATCGCGCACGTACTTCTATCCCAACCGGCAGGATGCCGCCATGCTTTGGTATCACGACCACACCATGGGCATCAACCGCCTGAACACGTATGCTGGCATGTTCGGCCTGTTCGTGGTCCGCGATGCCCTGGAGGACGCGCTCAATCTACCCAATGGCCCTTACGAAATCCCGCTGGTAATTTACGATCGCCTGCTGCGCCAGGACGGCGCACTCGACTACCTGGTCTCGGGCGATGCCGAGCGGCCCTGGGTTCCCGAAGTTTTCGGCAACGTCATGCTGGTCAACGGAAAAGCCTTCCCGTTCCTCGACGTGGAGCCCCGCCCGTATCGCTTCCGCGTGCTGAACGCCGCCAACGGCCGCTTTTTCCACTTGTCTCTCTCGAACCGGCAGACCTTTCATCAAATCGGCACGGACCAGGGGTTATTGCACGCGCCCGTTCCGGTGGAGCGCACCATGCTCGCTCCCGCCGAGCGCGCCGACCTGGTTGTCGATTTCAGCGGCCATGCGGGCCAGCAGATCGTGCTGCAGAGCGAGCCATTCCCTATCCTGCAATTCCGCGTGTGGCAGGGGAAATCGGCGGTTGCGGGCGGCCTGCAGGCCACCTTGCGCCCCGTGGAGAAGACGGCGGAATCGCAAGCCGTGCGGACACGTCCGCTGGCGTTGATCGAGCAGAAGACTATGAAGGGCGAATCGATGGCCATGCTGTTGAATAACACGCCCTGGCACATGCCCGTGACCGAGAATCCGGTGCTCGATTCCACGGAGATCTGGAGCTTTTTCAATACCACCGACGATTCGCATCCCATTCATCTGCACATGGTGCGGTTCCAGATCCTGGACCGGCGGCGCTTCGAGCCGTTTGTGTACCAGGCGACGGGCGAGATCCGGTACACCGGGCCGGTGACTCCGCCCGCGCCGGAAGAGGCCGGATGGAAAGACACGGTGCGCGCCGAGCCCAAGATGGTGACGCGCATCATCGTCCGCTTCGCAGGTTTCGTCGGCCGCTACGTGTGGCACTGCCACGTCCTGGAGCACGAAGATAACGAAATGATGCGGCCTTACGACGTCATCCCGGGTGCATGAGCTTGCGGGCCTGGCCTCCGCGTACCATGGCGCGCCGGATTCACACTTACACTAACCTAACTAGTTTCTGTCGCGAAACTCGGTCACTGCGCGTAAGGCCGCTCCCTAACGGTGTCGGCTCTGATCGGAAGTCTCGTATTATCAATGACGCCATCGGAGCCCCGACCGTGAGGGAGGGGTTTATTCGCCACCGGCAGAAACTAACTAGCCATAGGCTGCGCCCCTCGATATCCCTGCGGGGTATGGGAGTCAGGAGTCAGAAGCGGCCCCTTCGGGCCCGTGAAGTCAGAATGGCGGCGGCACCCGTTTAGCAGTCGCCTCACTGCCGCCTACGTTGCGCCTGTGGGACGTCGAATCGTTGCGGATCCAGGCGAATTGCCGGGCGCAAAGCATTTCCGGCCATTCTACGACTACGCGGCCGTAGCTACAGAAAACCGATTGAGTAAGTGCAGAGGAAAGCCCTTAGGGCTTTTCGGACGCCGGCTGCCAGAGCTCAATCTTATTCCCATCCAGGTCATAGATCCAGGCAAAGCGACCGTAGGATTCATTCATTCGTTTGGCGTCAATCGTTACTCCCTCTTGTTTTAAGCGGTCTAGCAAAGCATCCAGATCGTCCACGATGTAATTGACCATGAACGGTGCGGGGCTAGGATCGAAATACTTAGTGGAGGCGGGAAAAACAGTCCAAACTGTAACGTGTTCCTTTTGCGGGTCGTCGTGTTCGCGCCACGGAAGCATCACGCCTCCGCCTTTGTCAGCGAGTCCAAGATGCTTCGAGTACCATTCGCGCATCTGATCACGATTAGCGGATTTGAAGAAGACACCGCCGATTCCAAGGATGCGCCCGCGCTGCTCCATTTTGACAGGCGGCTTCGACGTTTCAGGTTGCGGAGATTGCACTTCCTGTCCTCCTTTTAAGCAGGCCGAGATGAGCAACAGCCAGCCGAGCGCAATCGTGCTCCAGGGTATTCCTTGCATGTGTGTCATTATTTTTCGAGCAACTCCTTTAGTTTTTTCAGGAAGGCCGCCCAGCCGGTTTTCGTTTCGGCGAACTCGTCGTCCCAGGCTGCTTCGGGGCCGAAGCCGGACTGAACCAGACGGAGGCGCGTGATTCCTCCGCCCAGCGCTTCGATGTAGTAATCGACGGCGATCCTTTGCGTAGTGCCGGTATCCACCGGGCGGCCCTCGCAGCCGTAGGCGACGGAGCGTTCGGAATAGGTTCCGAAATGCTTACCCGGTTCCCAGGCGGAGATGGTCGACGTGCTTTCCATCCCGGGTCCCCAGGACTTAACATATTCTCCGCCCACGCGCGGGTCCACGCGGGCGCCGGGGACGAACCATTTCACAATCTGTTCGGGGTCGGTGAGGGCCCGGAAGACTTCTTCGGGGGTCGCTTTTATATCGATGACGGTCTCGTGGGATCTGCTCATATTTCACTCCAGATTTGCGGATTCGCTGGCGGATTCTTCCAGTTTGACGGCGGGATAAACGGCGGAGAGCAGGCGGAAACGCCGCCCTCCTTCGGCCCGCTCGTTATGATATTTCGCCGCGAGGCGCGCAATGGAGGCGGTCATCTCTTCGGCGAAGGCGGCGCGGGATTCAGCGCTAGCGAAGCGGATCTCGGTTTCCAGGGTAAGCGTGGCGACGCGTTTTCCGGCGCGGCGGGCGCGGATGCAGAGAGAGGCCAGCCCGCGAATCATGCGCGCGGCGGTAGAAGCGAGATAAGCGGCGGAAAAACGGTCGGCAGTGACGCGATCGCCGGTCTGGGGAGCGATCAGGAATTCGCGGGCCACGGCGCGCACCACGCGTTCCATGCAATTGCCTTTACGGCGTTCCTCGATCAACTCCAGGAAGCCTTCGCGCTCTAGTTCGCGCAGATGGTAGTTCAGTTTCTGCCGAGGCACGCCGAGGCGGCGGGCGAGTCCGGCGGCGGAATCGGGCTCCCTTAATTGTTCGAGGAGACGAAGCCGGCCGGGCTGGAGTAAGACGCCCGCTTTTTCGGGGCTCTGTACGATTTGCAACGTCGCCAGCATGGATCGATTTAAACACCGGAATGCTCTTCTGTCAAGACAAATGTTTTTTTCGGTAGAGCCGGAAGCTACACTGTTTTCAACGGTGGAAGTTTTCGATGGTTATATTGGTGTGCGGAGCGGTTTCGATTCGAATGGAGAAAACGGTTCGCTCAAGGTTCGCCGCGATTCACCGTTTCTAGATCGCGCATGAGAACTCGAACTGGCATGGCATCGCCCGTAGAGAACCGCGCTTGCGGGATCGCAAAATATCCCAGATTGCGTCTTCATCGGCACGAGGCGCGGGGACTCCTGCAAAACGCCGAAGTGTTCACCATTTCCCTTCCATTTAATTCAAGTGAGGGCACCTGAGATTGGCCCCAGACGGAAAATCCGGAAGCGTCAACAAGAGGCCGGACCGTACGCGAGCCGCGCCGTTGCTCCTACTTTACAATGGGGCGTAGGTCCGACCACCCATGAACTGCCCCAGTTGCGGCGCCCCGGGCCGCCTCGAGGACGGAGCGACGTCCGCCACCTGCGAGTATTGCAGGGCCGTCTACCTCCCGGAAAAGAACGACGAGGGCGTACGCGTCTTCGACCAGCCCGGCGACCTCTCGTGCCCTATCTGCCAGGTGCCCTTGCAGCCTGCCACGCTAGCGCGCCAGCCCATCCTGTATTGCACCCGCTGCCGGGGCTCTCTGATTCCCATGCCGGTATTCGTGGTGCTGATCGAGGTGCTGCGCGCCCAGCGCGGCGACGCCGCCGAGATAGCGGCGCCACCCGACCCGCACCAGTTGGATCGCGCGACGTTCTGTCCCCAATGCGGCCGCCGCATGGACACCCATTACTACGCGGGCGGAGGCAACGTGGTGATCGACGATTGTTCTCGCTGCGAGCTCAACTGGCTGGATGCCGGGGAACTGATGGCCATCGCGCACGCGCCCGACCACTCGCTCGATCGGCGCCCGCCCATCGAGTTGGCGGATTAGAATAGATGGGATCACCCATGAAGAAGCTCATTCTCCTATTCGCGGCCGCATCGGCCTGCTTCGCCTTTCAAGGCGCCCAAGACCCCGACCTCGCGCGTTGGAAACAGCAGGCCAAGAACATCACCGTCATTCGCGACGACTGGGGGATCGCGCACGTCTACGGCAAGACCGACGCCGATGCGGTCTTCGGAATGGAGTACGCCCAGGCCGAGGACGATTTCAATCGCGTCGAGACCAACTACATCACTTCCTTGGGCCGACTGGCGGAGGCCGAGGGGGAATCGCGAATCTACCAGGACCTGCGCATGAAGCTCTTCATCGACCCCGAGGAGCTGAAAAAGGAGTACGCCGCCAGCCCCGCGTGGCTCCAGAAGCTCATGAACGCCGCCGCCGACGGGCTGAATTTCTACCTGGCGACCCATCCCGCGGTGAAGCCGCGCGTCATCCAACATTTCGAACCGTGGATGGCGCTTTCCCTCACGGAAGGGAGCGTTCCACTGGGCGGTGACATCGACAAGGTGAACCTTCCGCAATTGGAGGCGCTCTACGGCCGGATTCCGGTGGCCCCGCAGCCGGCGCAGGAAGAAGAGTTCGAGCCGGAGCCGGGCGGATCCAACGGTGCGGCCGTCGCGCCTTCGAACACCGTGAACCATCACGCCCTGCTGCTCATCAATCCGCATACGTCTTTCTATTTCCGCTCGGAACTGCAGATGGCGAGCGACGAAGGGCTGAACGCTTACGGCGCGGTTACCTGGGGCCAGTTTTTCTGCTACCAGGGCTTCAACCAGCACGTTGGCTGGATGCACACCTCGAGCGGCGTGGACGCGGTCGATGAGTATCTGGAGACGGTCGTCAAGAGAGGCGACCACTACCTTTATAAGTACGGCAATGAGGATCGCCAACTTACCGAGCGGCTGGTTACCGTGCCCTATAAGACCGGCCAGGGGATGGCGGAGAAGAAATTCACCGTCTACCGCTCGCACCACGGCCCCATCGTCCGCGAAGTAAATGGAAAATGGGTGGCCATCCGCCTGATGCAGGAGCATATCAAGGCGCTGGAGCAATCTTACCTGCGCACTAAGGCGAAAGATTACAAGTCGTATCTCGAAACTATGGAGCTGAAGGCGAATTCGTCGAATAACACCATCTTCGCCGACGCCGATGGCGACATCGCTTATTTTCACGGTAACTTTATACCCCGGCGCGATACCAGCTTCGATTGGACCAAGCCGGTGGATGGCAGCAATCCCGCCACGGAGTGGCAAGGGCTGCTGAATATCGACGAAACGCCGCACCTGCTGAATCCCAAAAGCGGCTGGCTGTACAACAGCAACAACTCGCCGTGGTCGGCCGCGGGTCCCAGCAGCCCGAAAAAGGAAGACTATCCCGTGTACGTCGAGAGCGGCGGCGAATCGGCGCGCGGGCTGCATGCCGTGCGCGTGCTGCAGGACAAGAAGGATTTTACGCTCGATTCGCTGATTGCGGCGGCTTACGACAGCTACCTCACGTGGTTCGAAAAGCCCATACCCGCGCTGATTAAGGCCTGGGATGCGGCGCCCGAGTCGAATCCGCTGAAAGCCAAAACGGCCGAGCAGATCGCCCTGCTGCGCAAGTGGGACCTGCGCTGGGCGGTGGATTCCGTGCCCACCTCGCTGGCGATTTTCTGGGCCGACCAAGCTCGGCGATTGGGCCCAGGCGGCGGACGGGGCGCGGGCAGGGGCGCGCCACTCGAAGATGCGCCGGCCGATCAGCTTCTGGCGGGGCTGGTGGCTGCGTCGGATCAACTCAAGCGCGATTTCGGCACCTGGAAAACGCCGTGGGGCGACATCAATCGATTCCAGCGCCTCAACGACGACATCGCGCCGCATTTCGACGACAATGGCGCCAGTATTCCCGTGGGCTTCACTTCGGCCACGTGGGGCTCGCTGGCCTCTTTTGGAGCGCGCGCCTACCCGGGGACGAAGAAATGGTACGGCACCAGCGGGAACAGCTTCGTCGCAGTGGTGGAATTTGGCAAGACGGTGCGCGCGAAGGCGGTGACAGCGGGCGGAGAGAGTGGCGATCCGTCGTCGCCGCACTTCAACGATGAAGCGCAGCGCTACGCTACCGGCGCGTTGCGTGACGTCTACTATTACCGCGCGGATCTCAAGGGTCACACCCAGCGCGAGTATCATCCGGGGGATTGAGCGGGCTAAGTATACCGTTTCAGAATTACGGTTACGTATACCGCCGATATGCCACGTACCGCTCCCTGAAGGTCGCGGCTCGGTATGCGGCCTCTTTCAGAGCCGCGACCGTGAGGGAGCGGTTCAGCGGAAATACGTTACCGAATTTCTGAAACAGTGTACTAAGTAAGTCAGGCGGTTTCGCCTGCTCGCGCCTAATTCTCCGTCGGGACCTTCTCGCAGTGGTCCACCACCAGCATCTCCACCATGCCCTTTTTCGATTCGAGCTTCAATCCGAGCTGCGATTGGAGCGCGGTAAAGAGTCCCGCCGCGAAGCTTGGCAGGTCAGGCGCGCCATCACCCGAGGATCCCGCCGTGTTCTGCCCCCAGTGCAAAGACAGATTGTAAGTCCCTTTGAGCCCCGTCTCGTCATGAACGGGACGGCCCACCAAGGACTCCAGCCGTTTGGTCAGCGTTTCCATGGTGATGTGCTCGCGCAGCACGCCGCCCATTCCGCCCACCGCGGAAAAGCCGCCTTCGGGAGGCAGGGACGGATAGCCCTCGGAGTTCGCCGGTGCGGGGGGAAGCGGATCGCCTTCCTTGTATTCCTGGAACTTCGGGCCGCCTTTGGCGGTCCCTAGCGTATAGACCGTCATCTCCCGAGGCTCGCGGTGCACCTGCAATGCGAATCGCTCCGCCAGGAGATTTTGCAGCATTACGGCCTGCTCATCGGCCGTTGCGCCGCCGGGAATCGTCGCGATAACGTCAATCCGCGTGGCCTTCATCCAGGCAGGACATATGAGTTGGTAGCCCCTGAGGCGGTAGGCCGTGACGACCACTGCCGCGAGCGGGAAACTCACGCGCTCGAATCTGCCCGGGTCGGACACTCTCCTCGGGATGGCATGCTCATCGAGCATTGGGTCGCTGAGTTTCACCGAAGCGACTTCGAAATGCTGCCCGTATGCACAGAATGCCGCCAGTAATAAACTGAAGCCGCGCATGTGTACAGCTTACTCCTTTCCGAGTGCCTGCTCCCGATTCTTGCGCGCCTCTTCGTTCGCAGGATCGAGCTTCAGCGCTTCATCGAACTGCGCCACCGCTTCATCGCGTTTGCCATCGCGCGCGAGCAGCATGCCGCGCAGCGTGAGCGCGTCCGCCAGGCGCCGCTTCGCCACCGCGTCTTCGGGATAATCCGCCAGCACGCGCCGCAGATTATCCACCGCGTCGTCCACTTTTCCAGCCTTCGCCAGCGCGACCGCCAAATTGTAGCGCGCGCTCGAGTACGCCGGCCGCGCACGCAACGCCAGTATGTATTGCTCGATAGCCTCCGAGTTGCGGCCCGTCGAGGCCAACGCCAGCCCCAGCATGTTGTGCGCTTCCGGGCGGCCCGCGTCCAACCGAACGGCCTCGCGCAGTTCGGTCACCGCCGCCTGCGCGTTGAGCCGCGTGAGCTCGATGGCGCCCAGGTTCATGTGGGCTTCGAAATCGTTGGGATTTTTCTCCAGCCGGTGGCGAATTACCGCCTCCTGCAATTCGCGCCGCCGGTCGCCGGGGCCGCGCGGCAGGATCTGCAGCCATAGATGGCCCATCTCGTCGGTAGCCTGATTGCCCGCGCGCACCCTCCGCGGCGGATTGCTGCGATTGCGCACGTTGGCCGACGAGTTGTCGTAGTGGTAGCGCATGTGGATCGCGGCGTCCTTGGGCAGAGACAGCGGTTCGCGGTAATAGTAGACCGCCTGCCAGTTGGAATCCCAATTGGGAATGCGCACCAGCCATTTCTTGGAGCCGTCGGGCAAGGTGGCCCAGGCTTCGAGCAGCTTACCCAGGTAATGCGCGTGCGGATAAACCGCGAGGATATCGGCGTCCGTCGGCAGCTTGAAATCGTCGGAGACCACGAAGTCGCGCGCGCCGGCGGGGATGTCGAGGGCGTTATCGTTCTCCAGCTCGATCACCAGCGGGAATTTCGTCTCCGGCCGGTCGGTGAAATACAGACCGATCGACGGCCGCACTTCCTCGGGCTTGCCGGAGGGCTGCAGGTGCATGTTGAGCACCAGGTCGTTACCGGCGTCGAGCCGCAATGCGAAGCCGTCCGGCTCCGCGTGTGGAGCACTCCCCGGCTTCCAGAAAAACAGGTGGCCATCGGGGTCGAAGGGGCTGTTCATGAGGACCAGATCCATGCCCGGAAATCCTCTGCCCGGCGCAATCTCTTGCGCGCGCGCCGACCCCATGCGGTCCACCAGCAGATTGGCGTGGTGGACCAGCCTGCGGTCGCCGGGGCGGATCTCGATGGCGCGCACCCACCGGCGCGTGGCGAGGCCGGGCGTGAAGATGCAGTTCCAGTAGACGTCCGGGCCGGAGGCCGGCAGCGGGAACGCGCTGGGCGCTTCGATCACCAGGTCAGGTGTGCCCAGTTGCCAATCGCTATTGAACGTCGGGGCTGGCGGGGTCTCGGCGGCCACACCTTCCGGAGTGCCCTCGTTCACCCAACTGGCGATGGCAGCGATCTCTTCCGCGGTAAGGCGGCGTTCACCCTCGAAATCGCCGTACCCGTGTTGCGGCAGCCACGGCGGCATATAGCCGCTGCGCGTCACGGTCACAATCAAGGCAGCCCGCTTCTTCACGTCCTGGTAGGTGAGCAGCGAAAACGGCGCGGATTCGCCGGGATGATGGCACGGTGCGCATTTCCGGTAAACGATGGGGGCGATATCGTGGGAGAACGTCGCCGCTGCTTTCACCGACCCCGCGGCCCATAGCGTGGCAAATGCCAGCGTGATCCAGGAACGCATTCGTGCTGCCTACTTGAAATGATACCCCGCCGCGCAGCGGATTGAGCCAAGACATTATTAGCCGCCGATGAACGCCGATAAACGCAGATAGAAAAACTTCCCGTTCATCGGCGCTTATCGGCGTTCATCGGCGGCTCAATGTCGTTCCTCCGAGACTTGAGTGGCTTTTTGTGGCGAGCCCGCCCACCACGCTCTCACTCCACTCCGTGATCGCGCAATTGCACGATCTGCTCGCCCGTCAAGTTCTTCATCCCGGAGTCGTGAATCGTCCGCAGGTATTTGGCGTCCACGCCATGATCCCGCAGCTCGACCAATTCGGCCGTCGTGAAGCGGTAGCCCAGATCGCGTGCCGCCGCCACAAAATCGATGGGAACGCCGTGATTCCGCAGTTCGACGATCTCGCCGGCGGAGATGGCGCCATAGCCGGCGTCATGCAGGCCGCGCAGATAATCGGGCGTCACTCCGTGATCGCGCAATTCCACCAACTCCGCCGCGCGCGGGCGCAGGCCGTAGAGTTGGAGATCGCGGACGAAGTTCGAATCGACTCCGTGATCGCGCAGCTCCACGATCTGGCTCACCGGCAGATCGTACCCGGCCCGCTTCAAATCCTCGGCGAATTGCGCCTTAACGCCGTGGTCCCGCAGCTCGATGTAGTCTTGCGCGCGGAAATTCCCGTAACCGGCGTGGCTCATATCGTGGATGTATGCGAGGGAAACGCCGTGCGCGGCCATGTCGAGGAGGTCCGGCAGCGACCGGGCGATGCCCGCGCTCTGCACCTCGCGGACGAAATCCAGGTTGATCTTCGACATGATCATCAGGTAGAGATCGTCCTCGCGCGGCGTGGAGAATCCCAGGCGATTGAGTTCGCTCAGGAATGCGGGATTGGGCGTCATGGTGAACCTGCCGGAGCCGCGGCCCCACGCGAATTTGCCCTCGCATTGCAAGGTCCCGGCATCTTGCACGTAGGTGAACTTAGCCGGGCCGCTGTGGTCCAGCATGTCGAGCGAAAAGCCGTGGAAGTCCGACAGCGGCAGGTCGCTGCTTTCAACTTCCCTGCCGCCAAGGCGCGAGCGCTCCATGGTGAAATGGACCATTCCGGACGCGCCGGAGCGGCTCATTTTCCACGTTTGGCCTGACAACGCCGTGCCGGGCGCGGTCAGCGCCTCCAGAATCACCGCGCCTGCGATGACCGCAAACCATCCAAATTCCTTCATTGGATTACTCCTGCCTGCTTGAGTTTGACGATTTGCGCCAAGGTCAGGTGCGTGCCGTATTGCGCGGCTTCCCGCAGGGTGCCCTGGCGCACCCCCTTTTCCCACGCATCGATCGCTTCGCGAATCTCCACATGCTGGAACCCGGCGTCGTGCAAGGCGCGCAGCATGTCCGGCGGCACGCCATGGTCGTGCATTTCGATCAGTTCGGCGGCCGTCAGCCGCTCCCAACCGGATTGGCTGATACCCGCGAGGAATCGGGCGTCAATGCCGTGGTCCTTCAATGAGATGATTTCGTCGACCGAGAGATTGCCGTACCCCGCCGCCACCAGGGCCGCCAGAAACGATCCGTGCGGATTCACCGGCGTGTCGGGGCGGGGAAGTTCGCGAACCGGCGCCGCCGCGGATCGGGCCGGCTGGGCCGATTGCGCCGACTGGGCCGATTGCGCCAGGACGATCCAACGGGGCGCACGCGCGCCAGCCGCTACCAGTGCGAGCAGCGCCATCGCCGTAAGAGCCACGCGCGTCAGCGAGGCGCGTCCGCTGAACTGGCGCCCGCTGTCGAGCAGAATCTCGATGCGCTCGCCGAGGTGCGACGCGGACCCTGCCATCCCCGCGGCCAGCACCATGCGGCGCCGCGCGCGGCACAGTTCGAAGAGGCGGGCCAGGCTGGCGGCATAAGGCCGCGCCGCCCCGGTCCGCGAGACCACCCAATCGTCGCAGGCCAGCTCTCTTTCGCGCCCGATCTGGCGCATCGCCCACGCTGCCACCGGGTGCAGGCCGGCTATCGCGCCGAGCGAGCGGACGGCAAGATTGGTCCAGTCGTCGCGGCGAGCCACGTGCGCCAGTTCATGCAGCAGGACGTGGTCCAGTTCGCCTTCGCCAAATTGCTCGACGAGTGGCGCGGGCAGAATCACGGCGGGTTGCCGGAAACCTGTGGCCATGGGGGAAGCGATCTGGCGGGAAATCAAGAGCCGCACCGGCCTGCGGATTCCGCAGGCTGCGACCCAGTATCGGAATCGCTGGCCAAGGTCATCCGGCGCAGAATACGCTCCGCGTTTGACCTTGTGGAGATACGCAAAGCTCCAAGCGATGCGAAAGAGTTGCACGAGGCCGAAGAGCGCCCAGAGCGCCATCGCCGCGGGGAGCCAGCGGCCGGCCGGAACCCGCAGGGGAAAAATCGCGTGCGACGGCGGCAGCGGCGGATTGAAGACTGCGGGCGCGGGCGCGCTCGGCGCGGTCACAGCGGGACCGCGAGCGGCGCTGCGAACCACTCCTCGATCCCACCGGCCGAAGGGCAGAAGCAGCACCAGCGCGAGCACCGCCCACCAGAGTAGATGCCGCGTGGCCGCGTTGGTGCGCGGCAGGCAGCGGGCCAGCGTCCACGCCGCGCCGGCCAGCGCCAGCGCGATCCACAAGCTATTCAGCGCGCCAAACAGCGCCGCGCGCGCGAACTGGTCCGTTCCGCTCATTGTCCCTCCCCGGCGACCATTTTGCGGATGCGCCCCAGTTCCTTGGCGCTGAGCTCTTCATCCTCAAGCAAGTTGAGCACCAGCAACTCCGGGGAATTGCGGAAAAATCGGCTCACGAGATACCTTACGGCGTTTCGTCCAGCTTCGTTCCGTCCCACCACTGCCTGGTAGACAAAAGCCCGGGCATCGTCGCGCTTGGTATGGCGCAGATAGCCTTTCTCTTCCAGGATGCGAAGCGTGGTCAGGACCGTGTTGTAAGCCAGGCCCACATCTTTCGGCAGCGCTTCGGCCACTTCGGAGACAGTGGCGGAACCTTTGTCCCAGATCACGTCCATGAGGCGTAGTTCGGCCTCGGTCAGGTGGGGAGATTTCTTTCGCGCCACGCGTTCGTGCTCCTTCAACTATGGAATTAAGAATATTGTGGAACGGAACGCGGAAAGTGTCAACTAGAAAATTAAGAGTGGGGGCTGGCGAGTCAGAATGGCCGCTGCGTGGGTCCCGGGACCAGTTTGGCAATCGAGAGTAAGTCGAACCGGAAGGCGGCGTAGACGCGAAGGTCCCCGGGGCCAGGGTCCGATCATTTTCGTAAAACCCACCACGAGGGGTGTCAGAGGTAAGCGGCTCTCGGCTTTTATTTGCAGTTGATTCTGTTGCACCAGGCTACCGGGTTCATGGATGAATCTGCGATAGGAATCTCCTTTGCCAAAAACCGCGTCCAGGTGGAGAAACGGTTCCGGTTGGATCGCCCGCAAGGTCATGGGCGTCCGGAAGACGCCGAGACGCATTCCGAATTCCCCGTAGGCGTGCACTTCCTGGGTGCTGTCGATCTGCGTGCGTAGCGCTCCCAGTGGCGCCAGGAACGTGGTGTAGAGGCGATCTCGAAAGGTCGTCGTAAGGCTGTTGGTAAGTACCGGAACGTAAAATCCGAACGGTGGGCGAACAAACTACCGCCCCTGAACTCCCACTTGATTGAACTATCCAATAACCGAGGAGCCCTTTGCCGCAGCGATCTGTCTCACCTGACATACATCGCGGGCAAAACACGGGCGACGACTTATGTAGCTGTACGTCAATAACTAACGCAAACCTCAAAGTACCAGGGAGCCACGCCACGGCTGAGGTCTCTGCATTACACTGCGATACCGCGATTACGTATGACACGCGTAAGACCAGCGACCCCGGTCAGGCCGCGACCGTGTGTGCTGGTGGAACAGCCCGTCAGGAGAGGCGCCGGTCAATGACGTAGCGGACCAGGTCGGCAGTCGGATCCATCGGAGCTTTGAAGACCCGGCGGCATCGCAGGGGCCCGAAGAGGAGCCTTGGCGCTATTTCGGCGCGTACAGGATGAAATCCGGGGCTACCTGAAGAGCTTTCCGTCCCGCGGCTAGCTGGATTTCCGGCCCCCCCGCTCCGGGCGCGGAGCCCGGTAGTGGAACCGGACGAGGTAAATGTTCTCACCCCTGCCGTGCTTCGCGACCTTGAGCAAATCCACGATTCCGAGGAATCCCGATTCGCGCGCCAACTGCGGGGTGATATCCGGGAAACCAATGGGCGTGATGGAATCGATTTCGATTTCCCCTTCTTCCATGCGGTACCGGGCGCCCACTTTGACATGCGGGCGCATCCATATGCGGACGCTGCAGGTGATCTCTCCGCGCCGAACTCCGTCGCGCAGGCGCTTGGTGAACATCATGAGGGGAGTTTACTCCCGACAGGTCGAGCGCCTAGAAATTCAGCCGCATCACGAATTCCAGGCTGCGCGCGCCGGGATCGTTGGTGTTGTTCAAATCGCGGAAGGCCGTGGTGGTCTGTCCGAATGACGAATTGATGGTGGTGTTGATGCTGCCGCCGGTAGCGGCGCCGCCGGGCACCATAATATTGGGGTGATTGAAGACGTTCAGCGCCTCGGCGCGGAACTCCAGGTTCAATCGCTCCTTGATTTGCGTGCGCTTTACCAGGCTGGTGTCCCACTTGGAGAACCACGGGCCCCAGAGAAATACCTGGTCGCATATCTGGCCCGCCGTGTTGCACGGCGCAATATACGGCGCACTGGGGTTGAAGGTACTACTGCCGATGTCGAAGGCCGCGAGGCTATTCTGTATCAGCGACTGCGGCAGGTAATAAGCCGTGCCGGTAGTTACTCCGCTGGAGTTGATTTGGCTGGTGAAGTTGAGCCCCACGTCGTGCTGTAATTGCTTGGCGGTCATGTTCATCAACACCACTCCGCCATCGTTCTGGTTAAAGGTGTCGCGGCCGCTCAGAATGTTGATCGGGGTGCCGCTTTGCACGCGGCCCACGCCGGCGATTTCCCACCCGCTCACAATCTTGCCGAATACACCGTGCGCGCCGGAAAGCAGCGAACGGCCCTGGCCGATGGGTAACTGGTAGATCCAGGTCAACTTGATGCCGTTGCGGATATCGAAAGTGGTGGGGCCTTTTTCCCCACCCCAATCGCGAATGGTGAGGGCATTGGCGTCGGTCAGCGACTTGGAAAACGCATAGCTGGCGTCGAGTTGGAGACCGGCAGCCAGGCGCCGGCGAACTTCCACCTGGCCGGAATTGTAGGTGCTCGAGTTGCGGTTGGTCATCTCAGTGGAATTACCGCCGTTGTTCGGGTCCACCTGGAAAAGATTGATGGGATAACCCGCCTTAACGAGGTTGGCCATGCGGGTGGCGTTGGTGGCGATGGCGTTCGCCGAGGAGCCGGCCAAGCCTTGCTGGAGGTAGGTGATGGTGGTCTGGTCGACGCTGCTTCCAATCGCGTCGGTGAGGATCGGCACCGGGGCTTGTCCGGGCAAGCCCGTGTCGCCAAAGTTATTGACGGTCAGCTTAGTGGTGGGCAGCAAGAGCTGCGCCACCGAGATGCCATTGGCAATGGCCAGGTTAGTCTGGGCCTGCTGGAACTGCGACAGGAAGCCATTATTCACGGTATTGACTTCGTTCAGATTGACGGCCGACCAGAGATCCACACCGTGGTTGCCTACGTACCGAAGTTCGACCACGGTGTTCTTTCCCAAGGGCCGCTGAAAACCGAACGTCCAGCTTTCCACATACTCCGGCTTGATTTGAGGATTGTAGTCCTCGATGTTTTGACCGCTCTGCACGGCGAGCGGGAAGCTGGGGTTGGGATAGGACGCATCGATCGTGGTAGGTACCTGATGCGGGTACGAGCTGTTGCTGAACTCCACGCTGCCCGCCGGGAAAAGAGTGGGAGTCGTACCGGGGCTGGTGCTGGTGGTTAAGCTGCGGCCCGCGTTGCCACTCCAGACGCCCTCCAGAAGACCCATGCCTTCGCGGATCGTCGCGATGCTGAAGCCTCCGCGCAATACCGCATCGTCGCCGGTCAGCCAGTGAAGGGCATTGCCGCCGGAGAAGCGATACGCCAGGCCGGCGGAAGGATTGAAGTGGCCTGCACCCGGATTGAAACCGCCAGTCCCCGACGGTATCAGCGAGAGCACGGGGGCGGACCCGTCCAATACACCCGGCTGGAAGAGATTGCCGACGCCCGAGACACCGAAGAGGCCGGCATAGCCCGGCCGGGTGTAGAGATTGTCCAGATTGGTGACGGCGCCCTGACGGTCCCAGCGAAGCCCGACTGATACCGTGAGGGCCGAAGTGGCGCGCCAGGTATCCTGCACGTACCCGGCTTGCTCGCGCATGTGGTTGCGATCGACGGCGAAGTTCGCGCCGTAAGTCCTGGACTGCTCCCCGAGTACCGAGGAGCTGGTGATGGCGGACACGCGGCCCGTGATGATGGCATAGAGATTCGCCGCATCGCTCAATTGGGTGGAAGTCGCCCCGGGAATCGTGTTGGTGGTGAACAGCGAGGTGGCGCCGGTGTTGTCCGGGTCGCCGGTGGCCTGTCCCAGCGTGACCGTATTGAGCAACGACGAGTTCGAAGAAGCATCCCAGGCATTGACCTGGGTGAAGTTGCCGCCGAAGTTCAACAGGTGGTTCCCCTTCAACCAGCTCACGTTGTCGTTGATCTGGTAGACAGGCGTGCTGCGGGGAGCGTAATTGGTATAGTTGCCGTTGTAGGGATTGCTCATATACGCGGTGGCGCCGGCCGTTGCCGCGCCAAAGGCCACCAGATTGCCGTTCCAGATGGAATAGTCGGCGGGGGAAAGTCCGTCGCCCAGCGCGTTGGCGCCGCCCTGGATGCCGGCGGTCAGCTCGTTGGTGAGGTTAGGCCTGAGGGCTGAGCGCAATCCGATACTGCCCGTCCAGTTGATGCCGTATTGGCCTTCGAGGGCGGGTGAGCCCAATTGAGTTCCCGTACCCGGCAGGATGGCGTACTCCAGGTTCAGGCCGTCGGGCGTGCGGTCGTTGGTCTGATAGTTCCAAACGAAGTTCAGGTGGTGCTTTTCGGTGATGTTGTAGTCGATGCGCGAGGTCTGAAACTTGCGGTTGTTCACTGCCTTGGCGTTCGAGTTGTAGTTATCGCGGTTGTAATCGTTATTGTTTACGGCGCGGCTGGAGAGAGTGCCGGCAGCGGTAGTGAGCTGATTGATCAGCGCGTAGGTCTTGGCGAGGGTCGGGTCGACCGCGGTCGGAAAGGCACGGGTTCCGGCCGGCAGATTGGGATCCGCGGCGGCCGCAAGCTGTAGTAGATTGACGGTCTTGACCGTACCCGCCTCGTTGTAAGTGAAAACACCGCTGGCCGCGGTGGGCGTAAGCCACGTCTGGCTCTCCGGAAACGTCTGCGGCAGGTCGAAAAACTCGAAAGATTCGAAGAAAAAGAGTTTGTTTTTCACCACCGGTCCGCCGATCGTGAAGCCATACTCATTGAGGTTGATCCGGTCTTTGGCAGTGTGCGCGAGGCAGTTGAAAAACGCGCAGGCTTCGAAATAGGAGTTGCGGTTGGTTTCGTAAAGCCCGCCGTGAAATGTATTCGACCCGCTCTTGGTGACGAACTTGATTTGCACCGCTCCTTCGCCCGAGCTGTCGGCGCCGACCGCGGCCTGGCTCATGTTCATTTCCTCGATGGCCTGGGTTCGCGGCTGAACGGCGTTGAAAATCGAGTCCGGGTTGCTCTTGGTATCGTTATCCTGGACGTTGATGCCGTCGATGGTGATGTTGATGGTGGGCTGCGGCAACCCGTTAATGGTGGCGTAGCGGACTCCATCGGGATTCTGGGTGCCGGGCTGGCTGGCGATCAGTTCGGTAACGTTATGGCTGGTGAATGGAAGATCGTTGATCTGCCGGCCCTGCAGTGTCGCACTGACGGTTGCCGTGGTGCTCTGCACGATTTCGGCTCCGGCCGTGACCTCTACGGTGTCGGTGGTTGCGCCCAGTTCCAGCGCCACGTTGACGGTGGCGGGAACGCCGGCGTCGAGGGTGACATTCGCATTCGTGGTGGACTTAAAGCCCGGATGCGAAACCGTGACGTTGTACGCGCCGGTCTGCAACGAAGGCAGGGCCCAATAGCCTTTTTCATCGGTGGTCAGGTGGAAAGTCTGGCCGGTTGCCGTCTGCACGACGGCCACCTGCGCTCCGGCTACAGCGGCTCCCTGCGGATCGGTGACGGTCCCATCCAGACGGGCGGTGGTGGTGACTTGTGAAAAAGCGGTGGACACCGCGAGAAGCAAAAGCGCAAATGTATTGACCCAACGCATAGATACCCCTTCGCACAAAAGATTGGTCGATGATAATACAGTTGGCTGGATAACGCCAGAGGGCAACTAGTATAATAATTTATCGCGCCCATAACGGTTTCAAACGGCTGGATGTTGGCGGCACGCGATCGGCGATCTCGTGATCCCCGGAAACCGCTCGCGAACGATGCGCGCGCCGGGAAACAGGCGCCCGACCTCGTGGAAGTCCAGCAGGCGGATGTCGCACGGGAGATTTTCGATGTAAAAGTCGCGGCCGCCGGGCGTGGGATGCTCGGGCGCGCCCCGCACTGTGCGCGGCGGACGATGGCGCGCTGGCAGCGCTTCGGCAGCCAATGCACCCAAGGGCGTGAGCAGGTGGTGCTCCCCCGGAAACCAGCGATTCGGCGTCTGCACCCAGTAGGCCCGCCCCACGCGAGTCCTCGCGGGCGAAACGCTCCTGGCTCGCGGTATCGCGGAAGGGAACGCGTGTGCAGGAACTCCGGCGGCATCTTGGCTTCGTAAACCCCTCGTGGAGGGACCTTCGAACGTCATTCCTTCATAGGCGCCCATCGCGATTTTGGCTCCCCGGTCGGCCGCTTGCGCCCTTGATGAGGCTCCAGGGACGGCCGTTTTAGCCGCGTCCAGATTCGCGACGGACGCCGGCAGGCTGGTCTTGTACGTTTCGAGTTCATTGGCTGCGCCCCCGAACGCGATCTTAAGCGCCGCCCTTCACTCTCGCGCCATCCCTCACACCGCGGCAGAAGACCTTTCGACCTTTTGAGCCTGCAAATGCGGCGGCAAACGAGCGGGCCGCTCCGTGGTGCAGATGTTGAAAACAGCGGGCATTCCAGTGCTGGCTGCAGGGATCGGTTCACTTTAACCTTGCTTCGCGGGTGGAACCTCAGGTTTCTTGTCAGACGGTGTAGTTGAAATGCGGGTCCGCCGGTCTTCGATATAGACGCACTTCTACGCGTCGATGGGACGAATAAGTCCCGGGTCGCAAACCACGATTGTGATTTCTTTCTGCTCGATCTCTATCTCTGCGCTGCCACGCGCAGACACGCGCAGCACAGCTCCGGCTGTTCGCCGTCCAGATTCACACAGTGGAGAGGTGCTGCGGCGTTGGCTGCTTCTAGCGGGCTGCGGAAAAAGCCCGTCGACCGCTTGCTTACGCGCGCGGCTCAGAAACGCGCGCGTTCTTCTGCAGGCACTTACAGAGCCGCGACCGTGAGGGAGCGGTCCCAGAATGCACTTTTTCCGCAACCTGCTAGCGTATGCACTGGCGAATGCCGTCCTGTATAGCATGCTTCTGCCCCTCTGGGAGGGTTTCGACGAGCCCTTTCATTTCGGCTACGTTCAGTATCTGGCGAACGGGATCGGGTTGCCGGATCCCCGAACTTCCGGGCTTTCGCAAGAGGTGGGGGCGTCTCTCTTACTGGCGCCCGGAAGCCCTTCGGTGAAGCGCAATATTCGGGAAATTACTTCGTACTCCGAATTCTTTGGATGGCCCGAATCCATGCGCCGCCAAGCACACCGGCAACTGAGGAATATCGATACCGGTCTCCGTTGGCAGCGGTCAAATATCTTGGATTACGAAGCCCTGCAGGCGCCGCTCGCTTACGCGATTCTGGCGTTACCCGAACGGGCGCTCGCCAGGATGCCGCTGCCGTCCCGTGTGCTGTTGCTCCGAATCATAGCCGGTACAATTGGCGGTATCTTACTCCTTTTCGGAGCAGAACGGCTGGCGGGACAGCTTGGAATTCCCGGCCCGCACAAGGAATCCGCAGTCTTCTGTGCGTTGTCGTCCCAGATGCTTTGGGCCACTCTGTCACATGTGGCGAACGATTGGCTGGCAGTGCCGCTCACATTGTGGCTGCTGGTCACGGTAATTCACTACTTTGAATGTCCGAGCGCACCACGGGCAATGCTTGCGTGGAGCGTCTTAGCGATGGGATTACTGACCAAAGCTTACTTCATTGCCTTCCTCCCGCTGCCCATCTGCGCTTGCGTCATTCGCCATAAGTGGCGGGATTTGGGCGTCGGGCTGGTGTTAGTTGTGGCATTCGCCGGCCCATGGTACCTCCGCAACGTGGAACGCTACGGCACCATCTCAGGGATGCAGGAATTGAGGCAGGGAACAGACCCGATGCCGGCTTTACAGGCCATCCGCATAACCGAGATCCCCGCGGCATTCGATTCTTATGCGCGAGGCGCCTTGTGGACTGCGAATAATACGTTTCGGTCCTTTTCAGTGATAACGCTCAGGGTGGTTATCTTCGCCTGGCTGGCAGCGCTCCTTCTGTGGGCTGCGACTCGGCACGGCAGGGCCGAATGGATCGTAGTCCTGTTTTGTTGTTTGTTCCTCCTCGCACTGGCGTACGATACCGGAATCAATTATGTCGCTTCGCATCATCAAACGGCGAGTCCCGGCGCCTGGTATACGCAGGTGTTGCTGGTGCCGATGCTGGCCCTGGGCATGTTGGGGACAAGCCGGTCCGGGACCGCCGGAAGATTCGTCGCCGCTTCCATGGTGCTGCTATTTGGATATATCCTCGTGGTTACATACTGGGTGAAACTGATCCCGCTGTATGGCGGATTTGCAGGCCGCACGTCCCTGACTTCAGTGACCATGCTGTATCGCGAGCGGCTATGGACGGTGATAGCCGGACTCAACGACGTCTGCCTCGCGCCGGCGGCGGTCGTTCTGTCGATATCGGGCCTGGTGGCTATTTTGGCCGCCGGTCAACAGGTGATTCTCATATGCCGGCTCTTGCGGGGGCCTACTTTCTCTGCCAAAGACCGGTAGCCGCTCAGCAGGCGCGAGACTCGCCGCACGCGATGAGCGATTTCGTCATCCCCAGAAATCGCTCGCGAATGATGCGCGCGCCGGGGAACAGCCGTGCGACCTCGCTGAAGTCCAGCAGGCGGATGTCGCGCAGGAAATGTTCGATGTAAAAATCGCGGCGGTCGGGCGTGGGACGCATGAGCGCGCCCCATACCGTTCCGCGGCGGACGATGGCGCGCTGCCAGCGCTCAGGCAACCAGTGCACTATGGGCGTGAGCAGGTGCTGCTCCACCGGAAACCAGCGATTCGGCGTCTGCACCCAGTAGGCCCGGCCCACGCGAGCCACCTCGCGGGCGAAACGTTCCTGGCTCGCGGCGTCGCCCACGTGTTCGATCACGGAGTTGCTGAAGACTACGTCGAAGGCGGCATCGCGAAAGGGCAGGGAACGGCCGTCGCCGGCCACCCATTGTGCGGCGCCGGCAAGGTCGCCTCGCGCGCGCGGCATGTTCAACAATACCAGGCGCGGCGCGATGGGAATGAGCTCCCAATTATCCGGCGTACCGCCGATGTCGAGGACCCGCGTCTCCGCGGTGACGCGGCATTCACGCACGAAGCGCTGCATGCGCCGGCGGCGGAAGCGCCGGGAAAGAGAAGTCATCAACTCTCACATCTTACCTTTTACGGCGTTGTCGAACGAAATATGGTTCTCGTCCAGAATCGTACCGGTGGCGCGCTGAAGCGCGGCGCGCGCCTTCATCCAGGAACCCTGCGCGGCGATCTCGGTGGACTTAGCCTGCGCCAGCAGGCTCTGATACTGAATCACGAAAAACGAGGTGGAGGTGCCGATTTCGAACTTGGCCTGCTCGGCTGCAAGCGACTCCTGCTGCAGCCGCCGTGCTTCCACCGCGGCCAGATAGGAGGCGCGCGCGCGGCGCATGGCGATCACGGCGTCTTCCACTTCCAGGCGGGCCTCGTTCTGCAACTGGGCCACGCGCACCTGCTGCTGCTTCACCTGGATTTCGTCGCGCGCCAGGTCGGCTTGGGCCACGCGGTTATGGATGGGCAGAGTAACCTGCACGCCGAGCCCGTAAGTGGGATAATTGCGCGCAAATAGCTGCTCCAGGACGGTGCCATATCCTCCGCTGTAGCCGGCATAGCCGTTGGGAAGAGTGGGGCTGGTGGTGCCGGCGAGGCCGTTGTTCTGCGCCACGCCCACCAGGTCTACTTCCGGCAGGGTGGCGCTGCGCGATCCCGCCAGGCCTATCTGGGAGTTCTCGACCTGCAGTTGCGCCTGCGCCAGGTCGGGCCGGTTGCTCAGTGCCGCGGCCATCAGGTCCTGGATGGGGCGGACTTCCTCCTGCTCGGGAATGGAAAGCGTATCGGTGGGGATGATGTGGGCGTCGCGGATTTCGGCGTCGTCATTGCGCCGCATGAGCACGTTCTTGACGATGGCCTCTTCCTCTTCGCGCAGGCCGCGGGAGTTGATGAGGTCGAGCCGCGCGGAGGCCACCTGGGCGTTGGCGCGCGTCAATTCCACCACCGCCAGCGTGCCGATTTCCACTTGCGCCCTGGTATCGGCCTGCAGCTTTTCCGCCAGCGTGAGAGTTTCCTGTTTTACCTTTTCGTCTTCGTAGAGCGCCACGAAATCGGTATACAGCCGGACCACTCCGTAGATGGTGTTGATGAGCTGCTGTTGGAAGAGCAGGCTGGTGATTTTGCGCTCATTGCCGGCGATGCGGATGAAGCGGCGGTTGAGGGCGTTGCCGAAACCGCGCAGCAGCGGCTGCGTGACCGTGACCCCCAGCGAGGAGCCGTTGAACGGGTTGAAGCCGGAGGTGGTGGCGTTCCAATTGGTGTGAGCGTTGTTGAAGGTGAGCGAAGCCGTGGCGCCGGTGGAGAAACTGCTGGAAATACCGGCGTCGGCGGTGGTGGTATTGGTCACCAGCGCATTGGTGCCATAAGACTGGATGTCGGTCTCCGGTGTGCTCTGATGAGTGAAGTTCAGCAATCCGGTGACGGCCGGATCGAAAGACGGAACGGCGCTTCCGGTGGATTGGGGGACGGCTCCCTGCACCGAAAGATTATCCTGCGGCGCCCCGAGCACGCCCAGTTCGGTAGCGCTGGTGGCCACCGAAACGCCGGTAGCCGCTTGCCCCGCCACAGCCGCTCCCGTCTCCACCGGGCTCAGCGGTCCGCCGACGCCGGTGGGAACCTCGGCGAGCGTGAAATTCAGCCCGCGCAGCGTGCCGCCGCCCTGCGAGCGCAGCAACTCCGCGTCGGCCTGGGGAAACGCAAAGCGCTCGAGTTCGATATCCAGGTTGTTTTCGATGGCCAGCGCCAGGGCGTCCTGCAGAGACAGATAGAGATTGCCGGCGCGCATCAGTTCGTGGACCCGCTCGGAGTTCTGCAGGTTCACGGGAAAACTCATACGGGGCAGCTTGTCCTTGTCCCGATCCTGGGCGAAGAGCGGAGTGAACCCGAGCAATACGGCCAGGAGAGCGGCGCATGCCCGCCGGGCGCCCCCGCGTCTAGCCGGCACTTCTCACGCCCTTTCTACCGCGGGACCCAGGGGGTACCCCGATAAGGCCGTGTCTGCTTCGTTCCGCTTGGCCCAAAGGGCACCCCCCGTGCTCAACGTACTGTTCCAGTACGCTTCCGCGCGCCGACCTTCGCGCGCCTCGTATCCACGACCTTCTCACGCGCCTGGCCCGGAGGGCGCCCCCGAAACCGCGCGAGAAGTGCGGGCTATAAATCGCTTTGTTCATGGGCTGACTATTTTTTGGGCGCGGCCCTTTCCGCGGCCGCCATGGGCTTAATCCGAACACCCTCGCGAACCGTGTCGCCGGGGTTGACAGCCAACATCTGACCTACTTCGAGCCCGTCCAACACCTCCAGGCGATCGCCGAAATCGCGGCCCAGATGAATGAGCTTGAAGTGCACTACGCCGCCGGAATCCACTACGGCAACTTGCGGGCCGTCGCTGCGGACCACCAGGGTGTCGGCGGGGATGATCAACGGCGGATCTTTCCGCGGCACGGCGAGGTCCACTTCACAGTACATTCCGGGCATCAGCGCGCCGCCTGAGTTGTCCACCTGGACTTCGGCCAAAAGGGTGCGGCTGGCCGGGTCGAGGGCGTTCGACGTGCGGGTCACAAGGCCTGAGAACTTACGGCCCCCGAGGTCGGGGACGCGGAGGGTGGCGCCTTGTCCCACGCGCACGTTGCCGGAGTCGGCCTGCGGAACGTTAAGGTACGTGCGCAGGCGGTCCATCTGGGCGATGCGGTAGAGCAGCGTGCTGCCTTCATTGACGAGAGCGCCGACGTCGATATTGCGTACCGTAATGACACCCGCGAAGGGCGCGCGAACGGTGAGGTAACTATGGAGGTCATTCAGGCGAGCTAGGTTGGCCCGATAGGCGGATGCGCTGCTGCGCGCCGCGGCCACCGCCTTGCCAAGGGCCTGCACATTGGCCTGCTGGGCGGCATATTGCATCTGCGCGGTATCGTTATCCTGGCGGGAAACTACGTCGCGCTGGAAAAGTTTTTGCGATCGTTCGGCGGTTATCTTGGCCAGTGCTTCATTGGATTGCCCCTGTTGCAGCGCCGCCTGGGTCTGCTCGATGGTGCTGTTGGCCTGGTCGATACTGGCCTGAGCCTGGCGAATCTCCTGGTCCAGTTCGGGTGCTTCGATTTCGGCCAGAACCTGGCCCTCTTGCACGCGGTCGCCGATATCGACAGAACGCGTCTTGATGTATCCGCTGGCGCGCGCCAGCACCGGCGCTTCGGTGACCGCCTGGATGTTGCCGGGCAGCACCAGGCTGCTGGTGCTGCTGGATCGCGTCACGGGCGCTACCGCGACCACCGCCAGGGCTTCGGTATCGGTCTTAGACTCGGCGGCCAGGGCCAGTTCGCGCTTCTGCCGCGGAAGATATCCCAGGTAATATCCGGCCAACACCAGACAGAGCAGAAGCAGGACCACCGCCACCGCGGTGCGCGAGGAGGGTCCTTTCTGGGGCGCCGGGGAGGCTTTGCTGGCGGCCAACTGGCGCTTGAGATCTTCGATTTCCGAACGCAACTGCTGTTCGTTGACATTGGTATCGTTCATTGCGAATCCTCACCGAGCAGCATTTCGTCCCGCAAATACTCGTGTTCTTCCTCCACAATTCTCCGTTCATGGTCGACCGGCGGCTTGGTGCGCATCAGACTGTAAACCAGTGGGACCACAAACAGTGTGGTGACGGTGGCCAGAACCAGGCCGCCGATGACAGCGCGGCCCAGGGGCGCATTCTGCTCGCCGCCCTCACCCATGCCAAGGGCCATGGGGAGCATACCGATAATCATAGCGCTGGCGGTCATGATCACGGGACGGATGCGGGTGTGTCCGGCGGCCAGCGCGGCGGCGCGGGCATCCATGCCTTCTTCGCGCTGATCGTTGGCGAACACCACCATCAGGATGCTATTGGCGGTGGCCACGCCGATACACATAATGGAACCCATGAGCGACGGCACGCTGAACGTGGTCTGGGTGAGGAACAGAATCCAGACGATGCCGGCCAGCGCGCCGGGCAGCGCCATCAGGATGATGAACGGGTCCAGCCACGACTGGAAGTTGACGGCCATGAGCAGGTATACCAGGACGACGGCGAAGATCATCCCCAAGCCCAGGCGGTAGAAGGAGCTTTCCATGGTGCTGACCTGTCCGCGCATGTCGATGGTGGTGCCGCGAGGCAATTTTTCCGCGGCTTTGTCGACCAGCTTTTCGACGGCCGAGCCGACGGCGCCCAGGTCGCGGCCGGCGACGTTGGCGAACACATCGAAGACCGGCTGCACGTTGTAATGATTGATGATTTCGGGAGCGACGCCGCGCCCGAGTTCAGCCATATTGGACAGTAGTTGCGGCCCGCCATTCGCCGCGCCGGGATTGCCATACGCCTGGGATGCCTGGCTGGGGCTGCTGCTCACACTGGCATCCCCCGCATTGGCTGTGCCCGCCAGGGAAGTGGGCGTGGAGTAACTGAAAAGAGCCCCCGGCGCTACCGGAGTGCTCATCAATCGCTCGACGGAGTTTATACGGTATTGCGGCGTCTGCACGGCCACGAAATAACTGACTCCGGTGTTCCAATCGAGCCACTGGGTGGGGGCCACCTGGGCGCTGCCCGAGAGCGAAATCAGCATGCTGTTGGTGACGTCTTTTTGGGTGAGCCCCACCATGCCGGCTTTGCTGCGGTCCACGTTGACGCGGAGCTCGGGGTAATCGATCACCTGGTGAACGTGCACATCCGCCGCTCCGGGAATAGCCGCGATCTGCGATTTCAGCCGCTCGGCGATCTGATAATTGGCGTCGGCATTGCGCCCCACCACCTGGACATCGATAGGGGCGGGCAGTCCGAAGTTCAAAATCTGATTGGTGATGTTGGCGGCTTCGAAGAAGATCGTGACGTCCGGGAATTTCTCGTGCAGGCGCTTGCGCAGCCGTTCGGTGTATTCGGCCGTGGGCCCATGGTTTTCGGGATCGAGGGAGATGAGAATGTCGCCGTCCCCCGGTCCGATGGTGGGGCTGTCGCCGAATGCCAGGTTGTAGCTGCTGTTGGGAATGCCGATGTTGTCGATGATGGTCTGGATTTCCCTGGGCGGAATGACGTCGCGGATCTCCCGTTCGATATCGGCAAAAATCACTTCGGTCCGCTCAATGCGCGTTCCGGAGGGTGCCCGGGCATGCAGGCGCATCTGGCCGGAATCCACCACCGGGAAGAAGTCGCGGCCGATGAAAACGGCCAGGCTCAGGGAAGCGGCCACGAACAGTCCGAAGCCTGCCAGCACCGGTCCCCGATGATTGAGAGACCAATCGAGCAGCAACGTGTAGGACGCGCGCATCCTCTCGAACTGCCGGTTGAAAAGATAATGCGCTTTCCAGATGACCCCTTTGCCGCCGGCCGTCTCCCCGTGCTCGCCATGGGCATAGAGCTTCACTTCCACCTTCAACAGGTAGTGCACCATGGTGGGGATGAGGGTACGGGAAAGCAGGTAGGAAGCCATCATGGCATAGACCACAGCCATCGCCAGGGGCGTGAAGAGATACTTCGCCGCGCCGACCAGCAGCAGCACGGGGACGAATACGATGCAGATGCACAGTGTGGAGACGAACGCCGGTGCGGCGATCTGCTGCGCCCCATCGAGCACCGCGCGCACCAGCGGCTTCTTCATGGCCATGTTGCGATGGGTGTTTTCGATCTCCACGGTGGCATCGTCCACCAGAATGCCGACCGCCAGCGCCATGCCGCCCAGGGTCATCACGTTGATCGTCTGGCCGGTCAGATTCAACACGATCAGCGATACCAGGATGGAAAGCGGTATCGAGATGCACACGATGACGGTGCTGCGCCAGCTCCCCAGGAACATCAGAATCATGAAGCCGGTGAGAATCGCGGCGGTGACGGCTTCGCGGACCACGCCGTTGATGGCTGCCCGCACGAACAGCGATTGGTCGAACAGTTGGCGCACGTTCAGTTCCGGCGGAAGCCCGGCCAGGATCCGGGGCAGCGCCGCTTTGACGTGGTTCACCACCGCCAGCGTGGACGCCTGCCCGTTGCGCAGGATGGTGAGCAGGGCGCCGCGCGTGCCGTTGGTGCGCACGATATTAGTCTGCACCGCATAGCCGTCACGAACCTGGGCTACGTCGCCGAGGTAAACGGTAGCGCCGTTCACCACCTTGATCGGCATGTTGTTCATCTCGGCCAGGACGCGGGGGCTGCTGTTAACCTTTACCAGATAGTCCCTTTCGCCGATCTTGGCGTTGCCGGCCGGGAGGATCAGGTTCTGGTTGCTCAGCGCGTTGGAAATGTCGATGGGGGTCAGCCCGCGGGAGAAGAGCAGCTCCGGATTGAGATCGACCATGACCTCGCGGTATTTGCCGCCGTAAGGCGAAGGCACGGCGGCGCCCTGGATGGTAGCCAAGGGGGTGCGAATGAAGTTCTGCCCCAGATCGTACAATTCCTGCTCGCTCAGGGTCTGGCTCTCCAGGCCCAATTGCAGGATGGGGACGCTGGAGGCGTCGTATTTGATGATGTTGGGCGGCATGGTGCCGGGCGGGAAAATGCGCAGCAGGGTTTGAGCGATGGCCGTTACCTGCGACAGGGCCAACTCGACCTTGGCGTTGGGCTGGAAGTACACGCGGGTCACGGAAACGCCGGAATAGGATTGCGATTCGATGTGCTCAATGTCGTTGACCGTAGTGGTCATGGCCCGTTCGAAGATGGTCACCATGCGTTTTTCCATCTCTTCGGGCGAGAGTCCACTGTAGGTCCAGACCACGCTGACCACCGGGATATCGATGTAAGGAAAGATGTCCACCGGCATGGTAACGATGGCGGTGCCGCCAAGGATGGCGATCAGGACGGCCACAACTACGAAGGTATAGGGGCGTCGTAGAGCTAATCTGACTATCCACATGCGGATTTAGGGCGCGTTCCGTGCGAAAAACAACGGGCGCTTTTCTACTATGATATGCGAACGCACAAAAATCCGATATAACGCGGACGGGGCAATGGTGGAGGGCTCTTTCGGGCTAGGCGGGGGCTGAGGGCGGGGCCACGTCATTGCGGCTGTGGCCCCAGGCGGTAAACAAAAACGGCACTACCGGCGCCAGTAGCCGCCGTAATAACGACCCACGGCATAATGCGGCGCGACCCAGCGGGCGCCGACGAACGCGGGCCGAGCCCAGTAGCCGGCACGCCAGGCATAACGCGGACCGGCGGGATACCAGTAGCCTCCCACCCAGGTGTAGCCCGGCCCGGGCCTGGGAGCCACGTAAGTGACCAGCGGCGCGGGCGGAGCGGCGTACATCCGGACGGGAGCCGGAACGGGATAACCGACACCGACACCGGCATAGACTCGCACTTGCGCAAACAGGCTGCTTCCGGCCAATAACGCCAGGACGATCAATTTGGTTTTCATCTTTCCTCCTCTTTTCGCCACTGACCGCGTGGCGTTCGGCTGTTCGAAGGCAAGCTGGGTGCCAGATGTAATCCATTGAATAATAAAGGAGTAATTTACCGGCGCACGGTTGCGAACCACCGGCTTGGTGGTTTTGGGCCATCCACCCGGCGGTCAGGCGGAGAGCGGTCCCTTATAGCACCACTTGCGCGAGGTTCACGTCATGAAGGCATAGTAACTGCGCATCCATCCTTCATGGCACCACTTGCGCGAGGTTGTCAGGTTCTGATAGGTTTGAATCAGGGACTGGGTCCGAGGAGGGTATCATGCCATCGACGGTGTCCGCGGGAGGGTTGACCACCGGTCACGCCCCTTTCGTGGAGGAAGCCCGCTCGCGCGGCGACCTTTATATTCACCAGCCGTACGAGCAATACTCGGACGAAAACCAGGAGGTCTGGAGGAAACTTTACGCGCGCATCCAACCGCGCTGGGAGCGTTACGCCAACCATCATTTCCGAACGGGTGTTGAGGCTTTGGGGTTGCCGCCCGGCCGCATCCCGCGCCTTTCCGAGATCAACCGTCGTTTGCAGCCCCTCACCGGATTTCAAGCCAAAGCGGTGAGCGGGTACGTCCCGGGATTCCTGTTTTTCGATTGCCTCCGGCGCCGCGAATTTCCCACCACCATCACCATTCGGCCCGCCGGCCGGATGGACTACCTGCCCGAGCCCGACATTTTCCACGACATCGCCGGCCACGTCCCCATGCATACCAGCAAGGCTTTCGCGGATACGCTGGTGCGTTTCGGGGATTGCGCCCACACGGCGGCCCGCATGACCGCGGATATCCGCGACGAATCTGAACGGGCCAGCCGCTTGACGAGCATCATCCGCGCGCTCTCGCGTTTTTTCTGGTTCACGGTGGAGTTCGGCCTGATGCGCGGCGGCGAGAATGGCATTTGCGCTTACGGCAGCGGACTGCTAAGTTCGTACGGCGAGTTGCAGCACGCCATCGAATCGGACGAAGTGCAGCGCTATCCGCTGCAACTGGAGTGGGTGATCAATCAGGGCGCGGAGATCGACCATTACCAGCCGCTGCTTTTCATTGTCGATTCGTTCGACCATTTGTTCGAAATGGTGGATCGGCTGGAACGGTGGATGCGCGAAGGCAAACTCTTCCACGTGGCGCCGGGACTGCCCGAAGTGAACCCCGGCGATCTGCGGAGTTTCATGCAAGCGGGCAAACTCGCGTAGGGCGGACGTTGCGGGTGGGTATCGCCTGACGTTACACTAGACGAAGATCGTCTCTGTATTCCCCGGTCGTCTAATGGTAGGACAGCGGCCTTTGGAGCCGTGAATCGTGGTTCGAATCCATGCCGGGGAGCCAAACTTCTGCCGCTTTCAGCCTGCTTTTCCGCGGATTGTGTCTCCAAGATCGGCGGCCCAGCGCGGCGGCTCAAATTTGGAATTTACCCATCCTTGCCCAAATTTACCCATCCGTGGACTACGGCGCGGCATCCTTGCCCCGGGAATAAGGAACCACGCAATAATACCTTCCCATTTTCTGCGCCGCTCGCTGTGTCACTATTTTCGGTTGGCGGCCTGTCGTTCCCGCCACAGCTGCGCGTATTTATCCATCAACCCGTTCATCTCCGGTATCAGCCGTTCGGGATGCCGCTCCACGTTGACTGCCCAATTTCGAAATGTCGAAGGGCATTCCCCACATGATCTTGCGGTCTCGCTCAGCGGGCGGTCCGCCGGGTTGGCCGGCCGGGGGGATGGGGTCAGGCAGTTTGAACATATAGTATGCGCCGCCGCCGAGCATCTCGTGGGGATATTGCTGCAGGTATCCGCAATTGTGATTCTCCAGAATCGATACCGCGGCGACAGCCACCCAATGACCCGCATCGCGATCCTCCGGAGTTTGGCAGTCCCACATCCGCGCCTCCGGTACCACCAGTGCAGGATCGTTGAGCGAGGCCCAGTCCAACTCGACCTCCGTCAAATGCCGCGCTCGAACAAAGCTCTCCACTTCCGGCAGCGCTTCGTTCCAGCTCACGTTCGAATCGTTCATCAACTGGTAGACCGGATGGCCGAACGCCAGACTGTTGACGAACGGCATGAAGTACGGGTACGCCAACGCGATCGCGGCGAAGGAACTCAACGCCGCCGCGGCGATCGCCGCCTGCCAGAGTCTCCTTCCCGGCAGGGCGCCGGCCATGCGGGGCAAGGGCGCGAGCATCAGAATGAGCAGAGTGACAGGCATCAGGAAGTGCCGGATGCTCATATTTAGCAGAGACAACAGGCAGATCGCCAGGTACACGAAGAACCCGGTCATCAGCACGCGCCAGTGGGGGCGAAACTCGCTCGGAATGGCCTGTACGCCGGTCTTGCGGAGAACGACGCCGGCGACGGCGGCCATGGTAAGCAGCGCCAGAAAACCCAGAGTCGATTTCAGCGCGAACACCACCGGAAAGTAGTACGGCACTCCGTGGGAGTAAGCGTGCCCCAGGATGAAGGTTGGCCGGACTCCCGTCGCCATCATCATGAGAAATCCGCGGACAAATAGCCAGATCGGCATCAGGGGACGGCGAATGAGCCAGGCCCACGGACCGCTTCCGATGAGGCTCAGAGGATTATCGGGCTGGTTCCACGAAAGCACGAAGTATACCGCGTAGACCAGCATCGCGGCCCACAGAGAACCACGCAGAACGCACCGCCAGCGCGCGCCGCGCCATTTCTTGCGAGCGATTTTGTCGGCGGGCTCCCCGGCGCTGGGCCAGAAGCGCGTGTGCAGGAACAGCGCCAGCACGACGGCGATCAAGAGCGGTCCCGTGAATTTCGAGAGCAGCGCCCCCCCGAACGCGACACCGAAGAGCCACGCGTTGCGGCGCGACGGCGCGCTCCAGATCTCGCCCAGCCGCCAGAGCGCAACGAGGGAGAATAGCGTCACCGGCACATCCGTCAGCACCAGCGGGCCGAACACCAGAAATGCCGGGGTGGTCACAAAGGCAGCCAGACACAGCAGACCGCCCCACGGACCGCCAAGGCGGGTCCCGTAGCGGTACACAAACCAACCCAATACCAGGGTCAGAAGCAGCATGGGGAAGCGCGCCCACATCAGGGTGGATTTCCAATCGTTCCACCGGCCCACAACGGCGTCACCGAAGATATATTGGGCCCCATAAGCCTTGAAGAAATCCGTGGACATTTGCCACGCCGGGCTGGAGTAATCGGCGCGGGTTCCGCGCAGGACCAATGCCAGGCCGGCCAATGCTTTCCCCAACGGCGGATGTTCGCCATTGAAGCGCAGATCCAGGCGCTGCCAGTAGCTCATTCCAGCGCCCATGTGCGCAACTTCGTCTACCGTAGCCGATTCGTGCAGAGCGGCTCCGCCGGCGAGAAGGAACATCGCCCCTAGCAGGGCGGCGGCGGCCAGATGCGGCCCAGACTTTGACATATCGGAATTGGATCGCCTTTCTGATACAGATACGGATTCGCGAGCGCCGTTTGCCTAATTTTTTTTCGGCCCGGATGGAATTTTCGGCCGGGATCGAAGCGGAGCCGGGGATTTCCCGTAGGCCGCGGCGATCAGTCCCACGCGAACCTTGCGATGCGCCACGCCATCTCGGCCAGGATGGCCGTCGAAATACGAGCCGTCCGCCCGCCGCGCCAGCTCCCGAACCAGCCTCCCATCGGGTTCACCCGCGGCGAAAGGCGTCAGCGCGGCGGGAGCTGCCCGCAGCAAGGACCTTCGGGTGGTGCGTTGCATTACAGCGCCTCAAGCCAGCACCGCGACCCGCGTACGTCGCGGCGGCGGAAAAACTGCATAGCGACAGTTTATCTTATATACCACGGCAGGATATCGCGGCACGGGGCCGCATGGTATCAGGCCGTTCGAATGCCGGAATACTCCAGGTTTCGGCCGCTTCAGTTCCCGAACGTAAGGGATCCGCAGCCGGAACAGGTATACAGTTGGTGGTGCTGGTTTCGATGGTGGCGTTCATGGGTGGTGCTTCCTTTCTGCGCGATTGGCGCACCCCCATGAGCGCTCGACGGGCGGCGAAAGGCAAGTGGGAAAGCCACTCACCGATTCGCCTTCCTGGCGTTCTCAGAAAGGAATCCCGTGTCTTCCATAAAGGGCGAAGTGGTCGCCCGAATGGATAAAGAAAATCAGTTCTCGGTCGGGTTCTTTTCCGCCTTGTCGACGACCAGAACTTGCACCGGCCCTTTCCCCCGCTTCAGTTTCAGGCCGAGCTGTTCGGAGATGGCGGCATCCAAGGTGGGAGTGTCATCGGCGATCGCGCTCGATGGCGACCAGCCGGTTCGCCCCTGCCATTCTTCCGCCGGCATGAAATCAAGGGTAAAATCATACTCCCCGGTAAGGCCGGTTTCATCGGGCACATCACTCCAAAACTGAGTCTCGAGATTCCCTGCCAAATCCTTCAGTAGCGTGTTGTGGCACGCCAAGTGGAAGTGATTCTTGACCATAGACATCGCGCAACGCGGACCGGGAGGCGCCGGGGAAGAGGAAGGAACGAGCTTCGCCTTGCCCGCGCCGGGAACCAGGGAATAGACCGGCAGATCCCTGGTCTCATGATGCACCACGAGGTGAAAGCGGTCGGCCAGTAGGTGTTGCAACATGAGCCTGTAATCCGCCTTCGAGGTACCTGGCGGGATCTTCGCGGAGACATCGTAGCCGGACAGGCTCCCACCGTGGATGACCCAGTCGGTCGATATGAGCTTGTACCATTTCAGGTCGTAAGCCTGCAAGATAAACAGAGCAAGCGAGCTATTCGTGCAGTGGAGCATTCCGGGGTCAGGCGTGCCGGGACCGCCCGTACATACGTTGGAGCCGGCTCTCGAGTTCGGGTCGGAGTGCTTTACCGACGCAGCCTCGAAGCTGGGGAGATCGTTCCCGAATGCCAAAAAGATCAAAAGAGTCAGCGCGGCAAATAGCGAAGAAAGCCCACGAAGCATTTCTCTTAGACACCGGAACACGCGAGCTGGTTCCTGCTGAAAATGATCGGTTTTTTGCTTTCGGGGCGAAGCTCCCAATATGTGGCTTTCCGGAAAATGGCGCGCAAACGAACGAACGGCAGCCAGGGTGTAGGGCCAGCGGCGTCGGTGCAGCCGTGAATTCCTTAGTTCGCAACCCGGCACACATAAGCGTTGGTAGGCAGGTCGGTTGACGACGCGAGGGCAACCGCGTAAACCGGCGCGCGCACGGGGGCGTACTGGTGGCACGTGCCACAGCCGCGAATGCCGGTGTAATGCGTGGACGAGTTGCGCGGGGTTCGCTCGCGCGATGCTGGCCGACGGTGGAGATACTGCTGGTCCTACATTGGCAACGACGACCCAAAGCCGACGGCCGGGACGGCTGAGCAGGCCAAAGTTCGAAACGTGTCCACGACGGGGAGCCAGCCCAGTTCGCTGTTTTCGGGTTTTCTTTCTGCTTCTTCGACTTGCCGGTTCGAACGCCGCTGGCACCCTTAAAACGGATTCGAACCGATCCTCTCACCGGGGCCGTTGCTGGATCTACCCGTTCGCTTCCGATTGCATCAACCGAGCGAAGTGTTCGCATCTTGCGCGACGGATCACCCGGTAAACCGCGGGGGGCTGCTTGTTACCTTTCCGGCTGCGAACTCGGGTGGCCAAGGCCCGGAGTGAGCGCGTTCAGCACGCATCGACGCCGGCTTTCAGGGCGATTCGAAACTGTGGCGATGAGGCCGGGAAACGCGCTCTGCGAGAGACAGTGCAAATCACGCCCCGACGCCCGGGCAGGCCCTCGCTACCGCTCGTTTGTTCGAAGCCAAGCCGCGATCGTCTCAAGCGCGCGTGGCGCGATGGTCTCCTCAATCTGCGCGTACTCAGTGACATTGCCGGTCTTCGCGGTCTGAAAGAGATGATTCAGGCCGGGCAGTTTCACCAGGGTGAAGGAAGGAACGTGACCCGCGGTGAACGCGGCTGCGGCCGCTCGTATGTTCGAGTCGGCGGGCACTTGGAGGTCTTTGCCGCCAAACAAGGCCAGCACGGGACAGCGCAGCTTCGCCAGGGTTTCCGCGGCCGAATACGCGAACAGGGAACGCAGTTCCGGCGTGAGCAGCTTCTCCAGTCCCGCTTCGAACTGCGCGGCCAGTTCCGGTTGTTTCGTTCTCCAGTCCGCAGCCACCTGCCGCAGGCGCGCCCGTGCTTTCGCCGGATCGGGCTCCTGGCGGAGAACGGCATATGCCTGCCGGCGCATTTCCAAGTCGGCTTCAATGACCCCTTGCGGAGCACCGTCAGCGCGCAGCAAAGCCGCCGACTGGTCGGCCAGCAATTCGTCGAAGGGCTGTGCAGGGCCCGCCAGCGTGATTACAAAACCGACATCGTTCGACCGCACGGCAGCGAGCGGAGCCACGGCGCCACCCTCACTGTGCCCAAGGATGCCGATACGCCTGGGATTCACATCGGGACGAGCCTTCAACCATGCGACGGCGGCGAGCGCGTCGCCGGTGAACTCTGCGAGGCCCGAAGCCCGGAACTCGCCCGTGGACTTGCCCGTGCCACGGTCATCCAAGCGCAGCACGGCGTATCCGGCCCGCGTCAAGTAGTCCGAGATGACCAGAAACGGCTTTTGTTCAAAGATCGTCTCGTCACGATCCTGCGGCCCGGAGCCGGTCACCAGCAGGATCGCCGAGAACGGGCCGCCTTGCCTGGGGTGAGTGAAAGTGCCGGCCAGCAGGATGTCGGCGCTGGCCACCGTCACTTCCTCGGCATCATAGGGAAACGGTGCTGTAGGGTATTGGGGCCGGGCCGCGGTCTTCGCTTTACCGCGCTCGAACTTGAGCGGGAGGCTCTGGCCAGCCTGGGTTAAAGTGCCTTCGATCGCGCCGCCGGCCAAGACGCCTTCATAGGATAGCGTCAGCGATTGAAGGGAGAACTCGATGCGGTTTTGCGTTACCGTGACAGAGTCAAGCGGGATTCCGAGCGCGCCCTGATCGGGGCTATCCAGGGTGGCGGAGAGTTTACCGTCCTGGTTCCTGACATTCAATACGACTCGAAGCTTCTGTGGACCGGCCTCGATAGCGCCGGTCCAGGCCCCTTCGAACGATGAGGGCTGCGCACTCAGAATGGTGACGCACGCCATAGTTACAAGGACTCTCTTCATGATTGCCTCCATTGAGATTAAAGAAAAGCGGATTGCGAACGGCGCTGGCGAATGAACCACTGAACCAGACGCGTGGTCCAGATCAGCGCCAGCGGGCCGATAGTGTAACCGACGGGTAGTATCCACCAACCCAGAAGTTCCCGCGCGCCGTGGATCGACGGGTGTATATAGCCGAGCGAGAAGAAGGGGGGATCCACCCAGAGCCCGATGTGCTCCGGCAGAAACGGTTTCAGCACCGCGCACACCAGGAACCCGAGGCCCAGCGAATAGCCGACAAGGAGCGCCAGGAACGCGAGGAAGCCGCGCAATCCGGTAAGGGCCCATTGAAATGTCGCGTGCAACAATGCCGGCGGCGCCCCGGAGGCGCTGGCGCGGGCCATCAGGCGCTCGCGGTGATACGACGCCGCAAGCGATTCGGGGCTTCCCAGCGCCGCTATCGTCTCGGCGACGATCCCAGCGTGCCCTTCAGAGGAAGCCGCCAACCGTTCCTCAATGTGGTTGCGGATATCGGACAGGATCTCAGCCTTCTCATCGTCCGGCAGCCGGCCCAGCGCCGTTCGCAAGTGCAACAAGTAACGTTCGATTTGCGCGCGGATGTCAGTGTGCGTCGCCATGGTGCTCTCCTTGCTCGTGAACCGCCGATAGGATCCCGTCCATCTGTGCCGAGAATGTACTCCATGCCGCGGCCATCTCCGTGGTCTTGGCACGCCCGGGCTCCGTGAGCGTGTAGTACTTGCGCGGGTGGCCGGTTCCCGCGTCGCGCCACTCGGACGTGACCAGCCCATCAATGCGCAGCCGGTTTAGAATCGGGTACAGCGTACCCTCGCCCACCTCCATTCCTCCGCGACTGCGAAGCACACGCAGAATCCCGAGGCCGTAGAGAGGTACTCCCCACAGACTGGCGAGGATAGCGAGCTCGAGGCAGCCTTTGCGAAGCTGTGCATCCCACTTGTCGGCTACCGGAGCCTTGCCTGAGAGTCTGTCATCTGCCATTGCATATTACCATGTATAACAATGTATATTGTGAAGCACGTTACGGCGCTTGTCAAGGACATTTGGAAAGAAGCCGGGACAAGCAACCCCTTTACACGATCCAAGCCTCGATGCCGACTATCATTCAAGTGCTGTCCGCTCTCCGTCGCAAACGTTCGAAACGTGTCCAGACTGGGGAGCCAGATTTTCGCTCATCGATAACACTGGCCTCTCCGCACAGCCGGACCGTCAGTGCTTTTCTTCTCCGGTTCGAATCCTCGAGCGGTTGCTGCGCGCTGAGGGCCATAACGACGCTCGACGAACACGGCAGAGCCATCGAGAGCAACGCAGGAGTCCTCCATCGGCGGATGCATCATCGTCGATTAGGCGAAGTTTACGTTGTTTAGCAGACCAGTTTCGCCAGCACGTTCCAGCAGTCGAAATAACGCACCCGTTCGTCTGCTCGGGTTCGCCGGCGGATGACAATCACGATGCCATGATGCGGTCTCGCCATTGCGAGATGGAGAAAGTCGTTCCGGTTGCAGGTCAATAGCACACAACCGCGCTCGTAGGCAAACTGTAGAACGGCTTCGTCGGAGGAGTGGCCGGGGAGGGCTTTACGCAAGAGCGTGACTCCGTAGTTGAGTTCTTCGAGCAAGTAGCTTAGGTCGTCGGGCACGTCGTGGTCGAGTAAAAACTTCACTCTGAAGCCGGCGCCGCCATCTGCCTGGCAACGAGCAAGTCGATCTCCCCTCGATGGTCTTCATAGTAGGCAAGGCACTCGTATACCTGAGATCTGGCCAATTGCGGGAAGCAGTTTGCCGTCAATGTGTCAATCGTTTCGCCATTCTGAAGCAAGCCAATGACGTCATGGACAGCAATCCGGGTACCCTCCACGATCGGGTTCCCGCTCCGCACGCCGGCCGATCGGACGATATAACGATAGGTCTCCGAGATCGGGCTCATACCTGGATGCTACGGTCCCTTCACCGGGTGTCAACTGCCGTGGCGAGAGAAACCCGGCAGACTGAACATCCATAAACCGGTGATCGAGATTCGTCCACTCGGGACACTCCAGCCTGGATGTAAGGTCCGTTTCAACTCCGATCTTCCTGTTGCCATCCGCGCTGCCGGCGTGCAGGGACGCTATTCCGTTCGCAGAATCTCCACGATATCGAGCCGGGCAATGGGCCGCGTTGCTACCCAGATGCCGATTGCCGCAATCCCGGCGATGAAGAGCACCGCGCCTGCGTAAGCTATTGGGTTCACGGATTTCGCGCCTTCCACCAGGCTTTCGAGCACCCGTCCGCTCAGAACGGCGCCGGCGATTCCAGGAACGGCGCCCGCGGCGATCGGGATCGAACCCTGCCGCAACAGGCTCACCCGCAGTTCTTCGGGCGTCGTGCCGAGGGCCATCCGCACGCCCATTTCATGGGTTCTGCGGGCGACCGTATAGGAAACGATGCCATAGATGCCCATAGTGGCCAGCAGCAGCGCGAACGCGGCGAAACATTCGACAGCCGTTTTGTAAAACTGCGGACGGGCAAACTGATCGGCCATGCGTTGCTCCATGGTTTTCATGTCAAATACCGGGACCCGCGGGTCCACCGATTGGATGGTGCCGCGAATCATGGCGAGGTGGTCTTCCGGGCGGCCGGCCACTTTGACCACAAAAGCCGTTCGCGGCCAACCCGGCGACCGGGAGAGGATAAAGACCTGCTTGTATCGCTCGCGTTCGTTCATATAGTCCATGAACTTCACCACGCCGACCACGGTGCGCAAATCGTTGCTGCTCCCGATCTGGCGGCCAATCAGATTGGCTGGCTGCTCCCCGAACTCCCGCGCAAACTCGTCATTGACGATGGCGACCTGCGCGTTGTTGTCGCTATCGGCCTGAGTGAACTCGCGGCCGGCCAGAATCCTTCCACCCATCGAGCGAAAATAATCCGGCATCACCGGAACGATGGCTGAATTCGGGGGGACTACCGTTCGGCCGTCCAGCGCGAACGGCCCGCCGATTCCGCCCTTGGCATCGATGGGGAGAAACTGGGTGGTACTGGCGCTGAGCACTCCTGGAAGCCGCCGGATCCGGCCCAGCGCTTCCTGGAAATAGACCAGGCGGCTGGCGTCGGTGTCCCGTGGGGTTCCTTGCAGCGCCACCATGGCAGTAACCACCCCGGTGCGGTCGAAACCCCGATCGATCTGCATGAGACGGACGAACGCGCGGCCCACTGAAATCGACGCGGTTACCAGCATGATCGTCAACATCACCTGAGCCGCCACCAGCGCTTCGCGAACCAGGCGCGAGCCGCGGGTATCGCCCGAGCTGCGCGTTCCAAAGCTGTGGATGTGCCCGGCATACAGCGAAGGCAACAAGCCGAATAGCAAACCGCTTGCCAGCGCCATGGCCACCGCGAACGCCAACACGCGGCCGTCCAGAATGGAGTAGGTTTGGGTGGTGAGAGCCGCGGGCTGCAGCCGGGCGGCGGCGGATGTAGTGCCGAACGCCACGAAGAGCCCGGTTACCGCGGCGGCCAGCGAGAGCAGCACGCATTCGGTGAGCAACTGCTGCGAGAGCCGCGCCCGGCTGGCCCCCAGCGCGGACCGTATGGAAAGCTCTGTGGCGCGATCCGCTGTGCGCGCCATCAGCAGGTTCGCCACGTTGGTGCAGGCGATCAGCAGGATCAGCACCACGCACGCCATGAGCACCAGGGACGCCTTCTTGGTCGGCCCGGCGAGTTCGTCTCTGAGCGGGGTGATGGTGGGCAGTATCCCTCGCCGCCGGAGGCTGGGCGCGAAACCGTAGGCCTCTGCGAGGAACGGCGCGCGGGCCTGCTCCCACGACATGCCGGGTTTCAGCCGTCCGATGGTGGTAAATCCGTAGTTGCCCTCGGCGTACGCCGCCGGCTTCCAGATCGCGGCGTTGTCGGGATAGTTGAACCCCGGCGGCGCCACGCCGATCACGGTGAGCGAGTGACCGTCGATCCGGATGGTGGCCCCGAGTGCCTTCGGATCGCCGCCAAAAAGCGATTGCCAGAGCCCATAGCCGATCACCGCAACAGCGTTAGGGCCCGGCGGTCCCCACCCCGAGCCTTCGGCTTCTTCGCCCGCCAGGTACGTGCGCCCGAGGATGGGCTGCGTGCCCAGCAGCGAGAAGAAATTCCAGGATGTCTGCGCCACCCGGGCCCTCTGCCATTCGCCGGCGCCGTCCAGAGTAGCGTCCGAGTTCTGCCACAGCGCGGCGTCGGCAAGATACGGGCATTCGGTGCGCCAGTCATGAAAATGGCCGGGGCTGTCGTGAGGGGGAAAGAATTGTTCGAATGCCGCCAGCCGTTCGGGCTCGCGGAACGGCAGCGAGCGCAGCAGCAGCGCGTTCACCACGCTGAAGACCCCGGTATTCGCCCCGATTCCGATGGCCAGCGCGAGAATCGCGAACCCGGTCTGCCACGGACGGCCGGCCCACAGGCGCAAAGCGTGCCGGGCATCCTGCGCCACTTCGCGAGCGAACTGCGCGGGGAGGGAGACGGCCAGGTCGGCAAAGAGATGCAGCCACAAAGAGATACCGCTCGATTCGTTCCTCTCATCGCGAAAGGCGCGCTCCATGGCGTAATTCTCACGAAATCCGGCCGGATAAAGCTTCAGCAGCCGCCGGTAGAGCCGCAACGACAGGCGATCGTCAGGCATGTTTGGGCACTCCGAATTTCGCTGCGGCCAATTGCACCAGCTCGCGCATGCGCGCGGCTTCCGCTTGCGCCACCTTGCGGCCATAGGGCGTGATTCGGTAGTAGCGGCGGCGCTCGTCGTCCAGGTGCGGATCGGGCCGCTCGTCGGACTCCTCGATGAGTTCCCACTCGAGCATTTTGTGGATCGAGCCGTAAAGCACGCCGGGCCCCAATTTGAGCTTGCCGCCGGTCCGTTGAGCGATCTCGCGCCGTAGCGCGTACCCGTGGCGTTCGCCCTCGCCGAGGGATAGAAGAATGTGGAAGACCGCCGGTGAAAGCGGCGTCAGGTCGTTCGCGGGCAATTGGTCTCTGGAAGGCATAGTAGTACAAATTCGTATCTAGTATGCCTCCAGTGGACCGCTATTGTCCAGGGGATGCGGGGTGCTTGACCGTTTTGGGGGTTCCGACTGTTCAGTCCCAGCAACCGCTCCCTTAGGGTCGCGGCTCTGTTACGGTTGCCTCATGTTTGCAACTACTTACAGAGCCGCAACCGTAAGGGAGCGGTCCGAGGACACCCATTCCCCCAGGTCGGTTAAGCACCAGGGGATGCGGGCACTCGTGAAGCAGGACGGACGGAAAACCGCGACCTCACTTCCGCGCTGACCGTGGTGGGCTTTCTGGTGGCCGCATCGATGGGACACCAAACGGTGCGCGCCCGCGCGAGCAGGCAGCCATCTTCCGGGCGCAATATTTCCGTGTGGCGCTCGAATCGCAGGCGCGTCGCCGTCCCCACCCACGTTCGGGCTACGATTCGGTCGTCGAGATGCGCCGCCTGAAGGTAGTCGATCTCGTGGCGGAGCACTATCCAGAACAGTCTCGCCTGTTCGGCGGCCGGGGCGCCGGCTCTCCAGTGCGCCACCGCCGCATCCTGCACCCACCGAACATAGGTCACGTTGTTGACATGCCCGAGTTCGTCGATATCCGCGGCTTCCACGCGGATCGGCAACTCGAACCGTTCGCTGTCCTGACTCATTCTTTTAGTATGTGCGATGCTGTGTACGGGGGCACCATGGAGTTTCGGCAGCTCGAGCTGTTTCTGGCGGTCATCGAGGAATCCAGTGTCACTCGGGCAGCGGAGAAGATGTACCTTTCGCCCGGTGCCGTCAGCCTGCAACTGCACAGCCTCGCCGACCATTTACAAACCGAGCTGTTCATCCGCAGGGGCAAACACCTGGTGCCCACGCCGGCCGCCCTGCGGCTCGCCGAGCAAGCCCGCTCGGTGATCGGCCAGGTGCGCCAGATCGAGCAGGAATTCTCCGGCGACCCGCTCACCGATAAGCGGCCCTTTCACTTTGCCACCGGCGCCAGCACGCTGATCCATCGGCTGGGACCGCCGTTGCGTAGGCTGCGCAAGAGGTTCCCCAACACCCCGATCGAGATCACCGTTTCCGCCACTGAAGAGATGGTGGCGGGCCTGCTCGACCGCCGCTTCGACCTGGCGCTCATCTCGCTTCCTTTTGCCAACGACAATATCGATGTAATCCCCTTGTACGAGGAGGAATTGCTGGTTCTGAAGCCGGCCCCGCACCGGGTGAGCGGGGCGCATATCGGTTGCATTCAACCCGCGGAGCTGGCCCATGCGTCGTTCCTGCTGTATCCCAAACGCAGCAACATGCGCGGCATGATCGAGCAGTTCCTCCGCGACATGGGCATCACGCCTCGCGTGATTATGGAGGCCGACGATACCGAGGCCATCAAGAAGGCCGTGGAAGCCGGCTTCGGGTATTCCGTGCTGCCGGAGTCCGCGCTCCGTGGCGGCTCCCGCTTCTACCATCTGTTTCGTGTGCAAGGCCGCAGACTGGCCCGCACGCAGGCGCTGGCAATGGCGCGCACGGAGCGCCGCCGGTCGCTCACCGAGTCGGTCGCGAGATTCCTGGAGTCGGCTTTGTCACGGCCGAAATGAGTGCGCTACGGCTCATCGGATCGTGCCCCGGCAATCGTTTCTCAGGACAAGATGTCCTGAAAATCGACACCCGGATATTGAAAACAAAGCAGTTACTCGTTTATTTCAGGACAAGTTGTCCTGAAATACCGGGTGTCGCGACGCTCCTCCTACCGCGTCATCTCTTTCCCATTGCGCTTCACGTCGTCCAATTGCAGATCCTTCACGTTCTCGATCACATCGTCCTCAGCGACGTTGCTGAACGAGCAGTGCGCGATCCGCACTCCACTTACCGGCGCGTTTTCATACCCTCGCAGATACACCGCCCGCCTGCTCTTCTGTGACGTCACGTGTTCCACCACCACGTTTTTTACCAGTGGCTGGAACGGCCCGCCGCGGCCTTCCCGGTTGGCGTACTCGGGATAGAAAAAGTCCACCTCCACCACTGCCTCGGCCACCTGTCCAACGGCGATGTTGGTGAAGTACACGTTCTCGTAGGAGCCGCCCCGAAACGAATTGGTCTTCAGCCGCAGCGCGCGCTCCAGGTTGGGACTGTTCATACGGCAGTTGTCGATGAACACGTTGTGGATCCCGCCCGAGCCTTCGCTGCCTAGCGACACCCCGCCGTGGCCGTCTTTCATGGTGCAATCGCGGATGACGATGTTCTCGCATGCCACGCCCACGCGCCGCCCGTCGCGGTTGCGCCCGCTCTTGATGGCGATGCAGTCGTCTCCCGTTTCAAAGACGCAGCCCTCAATCAGCACGCCGGTGCAGCTCTCCGGATCGCAGCCATCGTTGTTCGGCCCGAAGCTCGAGATCTTCACACCGCGCACGGTGACGTTGCGGCACAACACCGGATTCAGCTCCCACATCGGGGAATTGCGAATGCTCACGCCTTCAATCAGCACGTTGGCGCACCGGTACGGCTGGAAGAACGCCGGCCGCAGATAATGGCCCTCGCCGAAAATGCGCTGGCTCACCGGCACGTCCTGGTCGCCCATCGCCACCAGCGCGCCGGCGTCGGCTCGCGCGTTGGGAGCGCCCGTCTGGCCGCCGAACCTGGCGCTGCCCGTCCATGGCCACCAGTGCTCCTTGTCCGCCTGGCCGTCCAGCATGCCCGCACCGGTCACCGCCACGTTGGTCTGCTCGAAAGCATAGATCAATGGCGAATAGTTCATGCATTCGGTGCCTTCGAACCGCGTCAGCACCAGGGGCAGATACTGTTTGGGATCGGTGCTGAATTTCAGAACGGAGCCTTCGTCCAGGTGCAGATTGGTATTGCTCTTCAGATGGATGGGTCCGGTGAGGAACTCCCCGCGCGGCACTACCACGCGGCCGCCGCCCGCCTTGGCGCAGGCGTCGATGGCCTTGGCGATGGCGCCGGTGCAGTCGTTCTGCCCGCCCGCGGCGGCGCCATATTCGACGATGTCGAAAGCGCGGCCGGGAAATTGCGGCGCCTTGATGCGCGCCAGCACCGCCTGCATTTCCTTCACGCGATCGGACGCCTGGTTGGCGGCCAACCGGCGCCTGGCGGCCGCGGCTATGGCGGCAGCGCCGCTCACGAAACTTCTTCTGGTCATGACTTTCGGTACTTCCAGCATGGGTGGATGGGCTGCGAGTGTCAACCCATTCCGGTTAAACTTCCAATTGAGCCATCCTAAACGCACGGGAAACTAGTGAAGCCGTAATCCTCGGGTGCTTAGCCGATCTGAAGGAATGGGCGTGCGCGGACCGCTCCCTTTCGGTCGCGGCTCTGTAAGTAGCCGCAAACACGAGGCAACCGTAACGGTGCCGCGGCCGTAAGGTAGCGGTTGCTGGGACTGAACTGTCGGAACCCCCAAAGCCGTTAAGCACCCGTAATCCTCTCTTGAGTTTTACTAAATCCTCCCTTTAGTAATTCACGGTTGACCGGGGCGAGCGCCGCCACCTATAGTGGCAGCGAGACGAAAGTCCTTAGGTACGCTCCAAGAATGAGGACCCAATCAGTGACCAGAACGTTTCTGGAAACGTATTCCTTCGGCGTCGGCGACCGGTTTGCGCATCAGGCGAAGCCGCAGTTAGCCGCCTGTATACTGGCCGCCCAGCAGGGTACGACCATCATTCCCGTTTGGAACAAGTCGAATCGCGAGCACATGACCGTTGGTTCCGATCCTTCCGGCACTCGCGCCGCAGCGGACCGCGCCGTCCGCGAACTGGATTGGAAGTGCTCCTATTATCTGGATGCCGACCACATCAACCTGGGGACGGTCGACCGATTTCTGGAACCCTGCAATTTCTTCACGCTGGATGTCGCCAGCACCATCGGGCAGCCACCCGCACCGGGAGCGGCGGAAGATTTTCTGCGGCGCCATCCCGAACTCATCGGCCATATTGAGATTCCAGGCATCGCCGAACCGCTGGAAGTGACTCCGGAACAGGCGCGGGCCGCGGCCCACAAATACCTGGCGGCCGTGGCCGATGCCGCCGGCATCTATCGCCACATTGCCCAGCATAAGGACCCCAGCCGGTTCGTCACCGAAGTCTCCATGGACGAGACCGATTCGCCCCAAACGCCACCGGAACTGCTGGTGATTCTGGCGGCCATCGCCGATGCCGGCATCCCCATCCAGACCATTGCGCCCAAATTTACCGGGCGATTCAACAAGGGCGTGGATTACGTTGGCGACGTCGACCGGTTCGAGCAGGAATTCCTCGCCGACATTGCGGTGATCGCTCACGCGGTGCGGCGGTATGGCCTCGCCGCCAACCTGAAGCTCAGCGTACATTCCGGCAGCGACAAGTTTTCCATCTACGGGCCCATTCGCCGCGCCCTCCGCCAGACCGGCGCCGGAATCCACGTGAAGACCGCCGGAACCACCTGGCTCGAAGAGCTGATCGGCCTGGCGGAGGCGGGCTCCGAAGGCCTCGCAACCGCCAAAGAAATCTACGCCACCGCCTATGAACATTGCGAAGAATTGTGCGCTCCCTATTCTGCCGTGATCGATATCGATACCAGCCGCCTGCCGCTTCCCGCGGAAGTTTGCCGCTGGAACTCCGAGCAGTATGCGTCCACTCTCCGCCACGACCCGCGGAATCCCCTGTTCAATCCGAACGTGCGCCAGTTGCTCCACGTCGGTTATAAAGTAGCCGCCAAGATGGGAGAGCGCTACACGCGTATGCTGGATGCCTGCGAGGAATCCATCTCCCGCAACGTCACCGAGAATCTGTACGACCGGCACATCGTGCCGCTGTTCCTGGCCGCATAAACTGCCTACGCACCCTCCGCGCCCAGGACACAGCATGGTCACGGAACCGCTGATTCCGCCGCCGTGCGCGGTTCTACCCATAGTTCACAAGCCGGGGTGCGCGACATGAAGGTGGAAGTCAGGCGGCCCTGCCGTTTTGTCCGACATGCGGCTCGTAACTGAGCCGCGAGCGTGAGCGAGGGGTTGGCGCGCCTCACGGCAGGTCGGAAATACCTCATTTCATCGGCCGCCAAATAAGCAGAGCCCTGGGCGAACCGCTCCCTCACGGTCGCGGCTCAGTCTGGGTGTACCACCTACGCCCAGATTTTCCTAGTCTGGCCGACACTTCCACGAATCTACTGCTTTCATGTCGCACACCCTCACAAGATCGCTCCGGCACGTCCAACCGCTGTCTCCTGGTATAATCCGAGCAATCCATCGTAAAAGGTGCCTATGCGTCGTACTGTACGAACTCTCACTGCTATCGCCGCGCTCCTTCTGGCCGCCGCGGCTTTCTCGCAAACCTTGCCGCCGGGCGTTCAGAAAGTGACCTCGGTGGAGGGAATTACCGAATATTCCATGCCCAACGGGCTGCACTTTCTGCTGTTTCCGGACGACTCCAAACCCAAGCTGACGGTCAACATCACCTATCTGGTGGGTTCCCGGTTTGAAGGATACGGCGAAACCGGCATGGCCCACCTGCTGGAGCATATGAACTTCATCCAGACCCAGACGCGGACCAACATCAAGAAGGAATTGACCGACCACGGCGCCAACTTCAACGGCACCACGGACTACGACCGCACCAATTACTTCGAAACCGTCAACGCGAGCGACGAGAACCTGCGCTGGGCGCTGGGACTGGAAGCCGACCGCATGATCAATACGCGCGTCGAGAAGCAGCTTCTCGATACCGAGATGACCGTGGTCCGCAACGAGTTCGAGGCCGGTGAGAACGACCCGGGTAGGATTTTGATGGAGCGCGTACTGGAGACCGGCTATTTGTGGCACTCCTACGGCCGCCCGACTATCGGCAATAAGGCCGACATCGAGAACGTGCCCATCGACAAGCTGGCGGCTTTCTACCACAAGTATTACCAGCCGGACAACGCGCTGCTCACCGTGGCCGGCAAGTTCGACGCCGCCAGGGCGCTGGCGTTGATCGCCGAGCTGTTCGGCCCGATCCCGCGCCCGCAGCGCACGCTCGAGCAGCCCTACACTACCGAGCCGGCGCAGGATGGCGAACGTTCGGTCACGCTGCGCCGCGTGGGCGATACGCAATACGTGATGGCGATGTATCATTCCCCGGCCGGAATGCATCCCGACGATGCCGCCGTTCAGGTGCTGACCGGCGTGCTGGGCGACGTACCCTCCGGGCGTCTCTACAAAGCGTTGGTGGATAACAAGAAGGCCGTCGCTGCCAGCATGGATTCCCAGGAGCTGCACGACCCCGGATTCATCATCGCCAGCGCGCAGTTGAGCCCCGATCAGAACATCGACGAAGCCCGCCAGATCCTTATTAAGACGGTGGAGGATCTCGCCAAGGAGCCTCCCAGCAAAGAAGAAGTCGAGCGCGTGAAAACGCGATTTCAGAAGTACATTGAGCTGGCTTTTGCCGACTCCCAGACGATTGCTCTGCTGCTCACCGAGTATGCCGCGGAGGGGGATTGGCGCATGCTGTTCCTGGAGCGCGACCGGCTGGCCAAAGTGACGCCGGAAGACGTGGAGCGCGTGGCCAAGGCTTACCTGATAGAATCCAACCGCACCCTGGGCGAGTTCATTCCCACCAAGGCGCCGGCCCGCGCCGAGATTCCTCCGGCGCCCACCGATGCGGAGACCTTTAAGGATTTCAAGGGCGGAACCGCGGTTTCCGAGGGCGAAGTTTTCGATCCGTCACCTAAGAACATCGAGAGCCGGTTGACCCGCGCGAAGCTTTCCAACGGCGTGAAGGTGGTGCTGCTTCCCAAGAAGACTCGCGGCGGCACCGTGACCGCCAGCTTCATCGCGCGCTTCGGCGATGAGAAGTCGCTATTCAGCAAAGTGGAGGTAGGCGCGCTCACGGGAGCGACGCTGATGCGCGGCACCAAGAGTAAGTCGCGGCAGCAGATCCAGGATGAAATGGATCGCCTGAAGGCGCAGATCAGCGTTACCGGAGGGGTGAACAACGCAAGCGTCCACATCCAGACCACGGAGGCCAATCTGGCCGGCGCACTCAAGCTGGCGGCCGAGATCCTGCGCGAGCCGGCATTCCCGGATGCCGAGTTCGAACAGGTGCGCAAGCAGACCGTGGCCGAAATCGAGCAAAGGCGAAGCGATCCGCAGGCGCTGGCGGTGCAGGCGCTCGGCCGCACCATGAACAGCATCTACCCGCGCGGCGATGTCCGGCACGTCGGCACCACCGATGAAGAAATCGAGGACATGAATAAAGTCACGCTGGACGAAGTGCGCCAGTTTTACCGACAGTTCTACGGCGTTTCGGAGGGCGAATTCACGGTAGTCGGCCAGTTCGACAAGGACGCCATTTTGAAGCAAGCCGAGGAGCTGCTGGGCAATTGGAAGACGTCCATGAAGTATGCGCGCATCCTGACTCCTTACCACAAGGTGGCGCCTGCCAATCAGAAGATCGAAACTCCCGACAAGGAAAATGCGATGTCCCTGGCGGCCGAGTTACTGAAGATGACTGACGAAGATGCCGACTATCCCGCCATGATTATGGCGAATTATATGCTTGGAGGCAGTCTCTCGGCGCGCTTGCCAAGCCGTATCCGTAACAAAGAAGGTTTGAGTTACGGAGTAGGTTCGCAGTTTAACGCGCCGATCAAAGACGACGGCGCCCAATTCCTGGTTTACGCCATTAGTAATCCCCAAAACGCGCCCAAGGTGGAAGTCAGCGTGAAAGACGAGCTGGCGCAGACTGAGAAGAGCGGCTTCACCGCCGACGAACTGGCCGCCGCTCAGAAAGCATGGCTGCAGGAGCGCGTGCTCCGCCGTTCGCAGGATGGCTCGCTGGCCGGCCTGCTGGCCAGTAACGAACGATGGGGCCGCACCATGCAGTTCGACCAGGATCTCGATAACAAGGTATCGGCTCTGACTGCCGATCGAGTTAGCGCCGCCCTGCGCCGCGCGATCGACCCGGCGGCGTTAATTTACATTAAGGCGGGCGATTTCAAGAAGGTCAACGCGTATCAGTAAGACAACCGCTCCCTGACGGTCACGGCTCAGAATAAAGATGTCGCACACTGAGCCGTGACCGTCAGGGAGCGGTCGTCTCAAAAATCAGGCTGCAACAGGTAACCCCAGCCTCGGCCTTCATCAACTCCGACACGTCGAGCGCCCGCACTCGCAATCCCGCGTGCGCCAGTATCTCCGCAGTTCTCGGAAAGCTCGCCGGTACAATTACCGCGCCGCCCAGCACCAGCACATTGGCGGCCCGCTCTTCGCCCGGCGCGACATCCACAATGCGGAATTGCGCCAGCGGTTCCACGTCGAGCCACGCGCGGTTGGCCAGGATGGCGCCATCGCCCAGCGAGCAGCACGCCGTCTTCAAGTGAAGAGCCCCGCGCACCGTCACAGGCGCCACCGAATACCCCAGCGGTTCTAATTCAGCAGTAAGTTGCTCGATGCCCTCCCGATTCGTGCGGTGCGACACGCCCACGTAGAGCGTGCGCCCGACCCGCATCACGTCGCCGCCTTCGAGCGTGGCCGGCTCCCGCATCCAGCGCAACGGCCGGTAAGCCGCCAGCGCGCGCGCCAGGCTTTCCGACTCCCCGCGCCGCGATGCCGCGCCCATGCGAGTCATGATTGCGACTTCATCCACCACCACGGCCGGGTCCTCCACGAACACCGAATCGGGGGAATCCGGCTCGGCGGGCAGCGACACTACTTTCGCTCCCAATTCCGCCAGCAGCGCCTCATACTGCTGGTGCTGCTGGTTGACTTTGCCTAGGTCGATCTGCTGCCGCTCGATGAATCCGATTTCGCATTGGTTGATGGCGGGACTGACCGCGCGCGTGATGGCTATAAGCATGTCCGGATCTCAGGGTAACGCATTTTTCGCTCACTTATCGGGCTGGATATTGTTTCTTACGAATGACGGGTCGAAGTTTGGCGCCGGCCCGTAAGTTGGTGCACTGGTTGGGTCGACGGGCAAGTACGATTTGCCACTGATTTCAGTAAATTCAGATCTTCTTTATTGATTTATGCTGTCGTTCATGATAAGTAGTACTTATGGGCCTCAGCGGGATTTTCGGCAGAGCGCCGTTCCAGATTTGTTGTCCACCCGGTGTCCCCCCGGGGGGACCACCAGTCCAGTGTGGCGCGGGGCGAGTGCTGGCTCCGCTAAGTTACGGTCGAGGGAAGACAGGAGCGGGAGGGGGAATTGCGAGTTTTGCCGGCCGGTTCCGAGGAAAGTGTAATGTGCTCTCCAGCCGCCAACCCTGCGAGCGAAAAGGGAGGTCTCCGCGTCATCGATCCGAGAATCGGCCGGGCCCTTCGTCTTATGGAGGCGAACTTGGTCCGTTCGCTGCCTATTTCCGATTTGGCACGCGAAGCTGGCCTTTCTTCTTCGCGGTTTGCGCACTTATTCCGGGCGGAAACAGGATCCACTCCGGCGCGGATGATCGTGAGAATGCGATTGACGCGAGCTGCCGAGCTGCTTACTGCCACGCGTCTGCCGCTGAAGGAGATAGCTGTCCGCGTGGGATTCGCCGATTCCGGCACGCTTGGGCGTGCCTTTCGCGCGTGGTGTGGAATCCCACCAAGCAAATTTCGGCGAAAATCGCCATTAGCACTGCTCACCGGCATAGCAGAATTCGTCAAATAAACAGCAGGATATGCATATCTTTTGGTACTTGATTGGAGGAGCATACACGCAAATAATCGGGTCTTAAAAGACAAAACGAATCGGCGCCGGGCAGCCGGCGACGGTCGGACGGGAGTGATAGCATGTGGGTATCGGAAGCGGTTGGCGGCCAGTCATGTTTCTCCTGGCGGTGTCGTTGGTTCCGGGGAAGGTGCAGGCGCAAGCTTGGGCGTCCGCAGGGCGTTCTACGCAGGTTCCCGCCGCGGTCTACTCGCGTCTTTTTCGCGAGGTTGTGGACCTGCAAGCGAGGGCCGACCGCCTCGCGGCAAATGGGCAGCCTAGCGCCTCGATCCGGCACCGCCAGCTCCGGCTCGGCTTGACTTCAGAGCAGGAGACTCAACTGAAGCAGGTCGCGACCGATTGGGCCCAGCAATGCGCTCCGCTAGACGTCGAGGCGGCCAGCGCGCGCACCGAGTTACAGCGACTGCGCCGCGAGTCGTCCGGCGCCGCCGTGGCAGCTCAGGCGGCGGACCTAAGAGGGATCGCGGCGCTCCAGGTGGCTCTGGCTCAGTCGGGAAGAGACGCGCTGGCGGGGGCTTTCGGGTCGGAGGCTTTCGCATCGTTCGAGAGCGCATTGAAGGGGTACAGGCCCCACCCCGACCCGATGCTGGGCGCGGCGAAGATCCAACGGATGGAGCCCCACGACTGTTCAGGGTCCAACCCCGCGCCAACGTATATGATCATCCTAACCGACAAAACCGGCCTCTGCAGCGGCTGTACCAGCACCGCCGAGAGGGACTTCACTTATCAGGTTATGGTGAGCCCCGGCCAACCCTGGAGCGGGCCGACCGGGACCGGCGGCGCCATGTGCGAAACTAATCAGGTGACAGGCTGGAACTGCGCTCAAAGCGCCCCCGTTGAAACTAGCTCTTGCGGCAATCCCGATTTGTTTGTATGGGCCGGGACGAACGGCGTGATGCCGGGTTATGATGCGTGGTCGTTTTTCAGCGACTCGTTCTCGCCCGCTGGGTGCGGCTGGAATACAAGCGATCTTTGGAACGCCTTAGCCGGCACCCAGGTCGGTGTTGGAGGAATGAGCGGATACATCCATACCAACGCGATCAAGGTGAACGGCAGCGTTTCGACGCCCTCGACGCAAGGGACCCTTGCGGGCACGTGCATGAACGCGTCGGGGGCAACCACGTGTCCGCATTAAGGTGACCTATGAACCGAAGCGAGTTTGCCGCGATTCTCATGCTCTCCTTGAGCGCCGCTGCGGCTCAGCAGCGGACGCCAACGGTGCCCGGTGTGGTCCGAGGCGTGGTTGTCAATGCGGAGGGTCAGCCAGTGGCCGGGGCCAGCGTGGCCGCCGTGCGGGTAGACGTGCCAAGCCACGGATTTCAGAGGACCGTGGTAACAGACGGCGCGGGCCGCTTCGCCGTCGGGCACCTTGCATGGGGCCGGTACCGGGTGTACGCCGCAAAGGAGTCCGACGGATACTTGGACCTTCATTGGGCGATCTATTATGACAACGGCAGGGTGCCGACGGTTGAGCTCTCCGAAAGTTCGCCCACCGCCGATGTGGAAGTAGGAACCGGGCCCAAAGCTGCATTTCTCACCGGCTCGGTCACCGACGCTGTCACCGGCGCGCCAATAGTCAACCCGAGGATTCGAGTCTGGCGGTGGACAGACGGTGTGGACCGCGACTCGGAGTACCTAGACGCCAGCATCGACGCGAACTACCGCTTCGCAATCCCGCCCGGCAAAGAGGTTGGTCTCGAAGTCTCGGCGCCAGGTCACGAAACGTGGCACTACTGTGGCGACTCTGGCGGGACCAAGCCGTTTCCTCTGAACTTGTCGTCCGGCACCAGCAAAACGCTCGACGTCAAGCTCCAGCCGCTTCCGAAATAACCGCTCCACGAAGGTTGTCATTCGCCAATAAACCGAGGCACCAAATTATGCGAACGCTACTCTTGCGTCCTTACCCGAACCTGGTCCCTGTTATCGTTCAGGTATCACGTGCTCATCCGGCTCGCCCGTCTGCACCGCAAGCGGGTATCGGGTCTGCCCCTGCACTGCCTCGGAGAACGGTCCCCAGGACAGCACGTGCTACCAGACCTCCGACTGCGCCGAGGAGGGCTATAGCTGCGTGGACGGTTGCTGCGTCCACAGCGCGGATGCTCCGACGGCGCTTGCCCCTCGGCCTCGGACTGCGGCACCGACGTGGATCTTCGGCGGAACGGCGTCCCTAGCTTGTTGCTCACGTCGGGGTTGGGGAACCACCACCCGTTCAGTGTGGCACAAGCAAGCCTATTTCACTAAGTTATTTACCGAGATACAGCGGGGGGTCGGGCGTGCTTCCCCGACGGCTCTGATGAAGGTGCGCTGACCTCTCCAGCCTCCAACTCTACGAATCAAGAAGAAGATCTCCGCGTCATCGATCCGAGAATCGGCGACGGCGCTCCGCTTCATGGAAGCTAACTTGCACCGTTCCTTGTCCGTGGCCGACGTGGCAAAAGAGGTCGGTCTCCCACCTTCGCGATTTGCGCATGTATTCCGAACTGAGGCAGGATCCAGCCCCGTGCGGATGTTGTTGAGAATACGGTCGGAGCGGGCGGCTGAGCTGCTTGCCACCACAGGGTTGCCCACGAAAAGGCCGGCGTGCGGATCGGCTTGGTGCACCTCGGCGCGTTTGGACGTGCCTTTCGCGCGTGGTACGGTGTTACACCCAGCGTATTTCGGAGGAAGAATCGCCGGCGGGTTAGGTAGCAGAAATTGTGAAATAAACAGCAGGATATGCATATCTTTTGGTACTTGCCTGAAAGAGCTTATACGGAAATAATCAGGTCTTAAAAGAGAAAGCGGATCCGGGCCGGCACCCGGTAATAATCTAACGGGAGTGATAGCATATGGGTATCGGAAGCGGTTGGCGGCTAGTTATGCTTGTGTTGGCGCTGTCGTTGATTCCGGGGAGGGTCCAGGCGCAAGCTTCGGCGCCGACGGGGCGCTCGACACAGGTTCCCGCAGCAGTCTACTCGCGTCTTTTTCGCGAGGTAGTGGACCTGCAAGCGAGGGCTGACCGCCTGGCAGCAAAAGGGCAGCCCGACGCCCCTCTCCGGCACTTCCATCAGCTTTGGCTCGGCTTGACTTCCGAGCAGGAGACCCAACTGAAGCAAGTCGCCGCGGACTGGGTCCAGCAGAGCGCCCCGCTAGAGGTTCAGGCGGCCAGTGCGCGCACGGCCCTGCAGAGGCTGCGGCAAGAGTCATCGAGCGCTGCTGTGGCGGCCCAGGGAGCGGGGCTAAGGGCGATTGCGGCGCAACAGGTTGCTCTAGTCCAGTCGGCGAGAGGCTCGCTGGCCAGCGCCTTCGGCCCGGCTCCAATGGCGTACTTCGAAAACATCCTGCGACGATACGCCGCATCGCAGCGGTCGTTGCGCCCCAGGGATAGCGGGTCATGCGACCAAGCGTGCCCGATGCCGACTGGGGAAAACGCACCGGGAACATGGTGGGACGGCGGTGGCGAGGTGGGGGCAAACTTCACCGTTCAGTTGGCTGGGCCCGCCGGGGCCAACTTCGCCAGCAGACTCGTTCAGGAGCAGCTCAGCCCGGAAACAGATGGTTGCCACGCGGCCTACCCGCAAGCGGGCCTCGATCCGGTGCCGAACCCTACCCCAGGCGCCTGGGTGGTACAAAATTCCTCCAATATCCTTGATCGCACCGACGGTATATTGTTGGGTACCGACTGGGCGAACGGGTACACCGCGTACATGTGGGCTCTGCTGGTTGCGTCGGGGCAACCGCAAAACCTTCCTTATACGGCCTGTGCCATTTATAGCACCCAGCAGATGCAGATCGACTCGAACTGCATGATAGCAAATGGTCTGGACACGCCCACTTGGGCGACCTACACGACGAACAACCTTCAGTGGACAATCTGGCCTGCCTTTTGGTGGTTTTGCACCACCCGCGGAGTGGCGCAGCCCGTCTGTGCGGGAGGCTGGAGCTGACATGAGCATTCCTATGAAACTTGCGAATACAACCCGGGCCTTGGTATTGACGACGGCGACCGCGGCCTTGGCTCATCCGCTCGCGGCTCAGCAACCAATGAGCGCCGCGCCGTCAGCTATTCACTCGGTGCATCCACTGTCGGACTTCGCCCAGCAATTGGGAGGGCTCTACGCCAAACAGATAACATTTGAGGAGCCCTTGCTTCTGTGGAGCGGTGACCAGGAGGATCCCCGCGCTCCGGGCTTCTTTGAGCCCAAGTACCGGGACTTTACCCCACCCCCTGGGCTGACGCCGCAGGAGGCTCCCGTGCTTACCCTCGGGATGCTCAGATCCGCCATTGAGGCATATCACAGCCAGACCGACGGCCCCAGATATACCGCGACGGAGTCAGGGGGCGGGTTCCATATCATCCCGATAGCGGCAGCGGATGCCGACGGGAATCCCGGTGCGCCCATAAACCTGCTGGACGCGCCCGTAACGATACCCTTCGCAAGGCGCACGCCAACTGAGCACTTCCAGGCACTGTGCGATGCGATCGCGGCGGGATCCGGCGTGAAAATCCTATGCGCAGTTGGTCCGGGGACCAGCCTGCTGGAGACTCTTTACCTGCCCAACGGACGCTACTTTCATCTGAACGACATGGTTTTCGAGAATCGGACGGCTACTGGGGAAACGATTCCGCTCACGCCTGAACGGGCCAAGCGGAAAGAGCAGATTCACGAGCAAATGTCGATTGGCTGGGGTGCACAGGGCGTGTCCGCGCGCGACGCCATGGTCAGCTTACTGGAACCGTCGGCGACGACGTTCACTTGGCATTTCCTGTGCCAAGGCGGCCTGGGGTTGAAAGGGCGCACGTGCGTCCTCAACGTCACCACCATCAATATTCTGAAGAAGGTTCCGGGCGGCGTCAGCGCGTACCCTCTGCTGCAGTGGGACCGCTGCACGGCGAACTGCCCCAAGCTGGTTGCGCCGCCAGCGCCGCTGGGCAAGAATTGATCCGCCGCCTCGAGGCGGCGAGTGAGTGAGACCCGATCCCGAGCGCGGATAACGAGGTACTGTACGATGAGAAGGTTATTCTTTTGCCTATCCATGAGCGTGTTGCCGTCGATAATGTTTGCGCAGGACTGCCAGAACACGTGCCCCGGCGTCTCCTGTCCGGAAGGGGTGTCCCCGGTATGCACCGACAGCGGCTACTGGGTCTGCGCCTGCACCACCGATAACGCCGCCACGTGCTACGAAAGTTCTGACTGCGGCAGCGAAGGCTATACCTGCGTGGACAGTTGCTGCGTCTACAGCGCCGACTGCTCCAGCGGCGCTTGCCTCTCGGCCTCGGACTGCGGTACCGACAGCGAAGACTGGTCCTGCTCGGATGGATGCTGCGTATACAGCAGCGACGGCGGCTGCGCCCCTCCATACAACTACGAATACCTCAGCGCCGATGGCTGTGGGTGCGCTTTAGCCGACGATTGCCAAAGTGGGTGCTGTGACGACTATGAATGTGACGAGGATTGCGGGGGGGGTGGCTGCGGCGGTGCTTACTCGTGCGGAAATTGCGTCGAAGACGGCGGCTCCTGCGGTATAGGTTGCGACAGTGTGAGCGGTAATTGCCAGTGTGGGGTGTGCAGCGACTCCTATGCGGACGAACAGTGCGACTTATCGCCCCACGTGCTTCTGGTCGCCTTGAGCGGCGCTGGCTTTCCGCTGACGACCGCCCAGAACGGCGCCAAATTCGACTTCCTCGGCAACGGGACCGCCACGCAGATGGCGTGGACCGCTGCCGGCTCGAGCGTCGGCTGGCTGGCGCTGGACCGCAATGGCAACGGCCAGATCGACGACGGCGCGGAGCTATTCAGTAACGTCGCCCCTCAACCCGACTCACCCGGGCGGGCGAAGCTCGGCTTCGAGGCGCTGGCGGCCTACGATCTGCCGGCAAACGGCGGAAACGGCGACGGCGTGATCGACCAGCGCGACGCGGTGTTTTCGAAGCTGCTCGTCTGGGTGGACAAGAACCACAATGGCGTCTCCGAGCCGGGCGAGTTGTTGACCATGCAGCAGGCGGGAATCCAATCGATCTCGCTTGGTTACAAGCCGTCGAAGCGGGCGGACGCTTACGGAAATCGGTTCGTCTTGCGGAGCAAGATCACTTTCGCTGTCGGCAAGCCTGCGGGCGCCGGCTCCATCTATGAGGTAACTCTCGTTACAAAGAACGCCCCGGCCCAGCAGTAAGGCCGGAGCGATAGCGGCGGAGGAAAGCAATGAGAACGTTTCGAATTCTTACAATCGGTGTTTCTCTGTCGGCATGCACGGCCGTCACCGTGTTCGCCCAGGCCCTGTGTCCGCCCATTCAGGACGCCGACCGCGCCAAGTTAGTCGACTACGTCCAGAAGAAATACAAGGCGCCCGCTTCGACGAAGCTGGAGATTGGCGACGTCTCCTTCGTCAGCTCCACCTGCTATCGGAAGCTCGTGTTCCAGGCGGCGGGCGGGGCCGGGGCCTTCCGCGTCGAATTGTTTGTCTCTCCCGATCTGCGCTTTCTTACAAAGGAGCTGCTGGATTCCACGGTCGACCCGGTGATCGAGGAACGGCAAAAGGCCGAGGCCCTGGCCGCCGGCCTCACCCGTGGTAATCTTCCCGCGCGCGGAAAGCAGGACGCGCCTGTCACCATCGCCGTCTTCTCGGACTTCGAGTGCCCGTACTGCGCGCGATTCACCGCCACCGTGAAGGAGCTGACTTCCGCCGAGGCGGACAAGGTGCGGCTGGTATTCCACAGCTTTCCGCTGCCGATGCATCCTTGGGCGCGGCCGGCGGCGGAAGCTGCTCGGTGTGCGCAGGAGCAGGGCAATTCGTACTTCTGGGCGCTCCACGATTTCATGTTCGACCACCAGAAGGAGCTGAACCGCGACAACCTGTTGGGCAGGCTGTCCGAAGTGACGAAGGGGCTTGCGGGATTCGATCGGGGCAAGTTCGCAACGTGTGTCGTCGAGCGCAAGACGGCGGCCGATGTGGACCAGGAAGTGGCGTTCGCCCAGCAGAACGGCATCAACGCCACCCCAACGGCCTTCATTAACGGCCATAAGACACAGGTGACCACGCCGGAGCAACTGCGCTCCTTGATTCTCCAGTTCAGCGGCGAGACGAAAGCGAGCGTGGTCCCCGCGGCCGCCCGTGAGGCGGCCTGCGCAAAGCAACAGCCGTAAAAAGTGTCGGGCGCAAGCTCACCTCTTCTTGTATCCTGGTAGCTTATGCCCGACCAACCTGATCGACAATTGGGATTTTCTACCCGCAGCCTGCACGCCGGCCACACGCCTGACGCCTCGAGCCACGCTCGCGCCGTTCCCATCTACCAGACCACATCGTTCGTCTTCGACAATTCCAACCACGCGGCGAATCTCTTCGCGCTGAAGGAATTCGGCAACATCTACAGCCGCATTATGAACCCTACCACCGATGTTTTCGAACAGCGCGTGGCGTCTCTTGAAGGCGGTATCGCAGGCTTGGCCACGTCCAGCGGCCAGGCGGCGCAATTTCTTGCCATCAGCGGATTGGTGGGGCAGGGCGAGGAAGTGGTCTCCTCCAGCACGCTCTACGGCGGCACCTACACGCAGTTCGACGTGAGCTTCCGCCGCATCGGCATCAACGTGAAGTTCGTGGAGCCGGACGATCCCGAGAATTTCCGCAAAGCCATCACCCCGAAAACCCGCGCCGTTTATGGCGAGACCATCGCCAACCCGCGCATGAACGTGCTCGATATCGAAAAGGTGGCCGCCATCGCCCACGAGGCCGGCGTGCCGCTGGTGATCGACAACACCATGGCCTCGCCATACCTGTGCCGGCCGATCGAGCACGGCGCGGATATCGTGGTCCACTCCGCCACCAAGTTTCTGGGCGGCCACGGCACCTCCATCGGCGGCATCATCGTCGATAGCGGCAAGTTCCCGTGGAGCGACAAGTTTCCCGCCATCACGCAGCCCAGTCCGGGCTACCACGGCATGGTATTCAGCGAAGTTTTCGGCAACCTGGCGTACATCATCAAGACGCGCGTGGAGGGCCTGCGCGATTTCGGCCCGTGCATCAGCCCGTTCAATTCCTTCCTCTTCATCCAAGGCATCGAAACCCTCAAGTTCCGCATGGAGCAGCACAGCCGCAACGCCCTGCAGGTGGCCGAGTGGCTGGGCATGAATCCCGCGGTCTCGTGGGTGAAGTATCCGGGCTTGAAGTCGAGCCCGTATTATGCGCTGTCCCGGAAGTATCTGCCCTACGGGCAGGGGTCGGTGGCGACTTTCGGCATCAAGGGTGGCGCGGAAGCCGGGCGGAAGCTGATCGATTCGGTAAAGCTTTTCTCGCACCTCGCCAACCTGGGCGACTCCAAGAGCCTGATAATTCATCCCGCATCGACCACGCATCAGCAGTTGACCGACGAGCAACAACTGGAGGCCGGCGTGACCAAGGACCTGGTGCGGATTTCGGTCGGCATCGAAGACGTCGAGGACCTAATCTGGGATCTCGGCCAGGCGATCGAGGCGTCACAGAGGTAAGGTCTCGGCTGCGCGCGACTGTCATTTGCGCCCTGAATGGCGGGCTGAAGCCGGCTTCAGCCCGCCATCAGCAGGACCCCGCTTCCAACTCCCCAAGTCTTGAAAGGACTTCAAGGGCGGAGCCCTTGGCTAACTTTCGCGGCCCTCTTCGAGATGCGGGTCGAGCGCCAGGGCGTGCTGGAAATCCGCCGCCGCGGCGGGAAACTGCGCCAGCGCGGCCAGCGCCACAGCGATTATTGAACGCCAGCGCATTTCATGGAAATGCCCGATTGGCAGAACGCCAAGGCGACCGTCAAAATTACCTCACCCCTAGGCGCTTGAGATTTTCGCGCGCCTCTTCGAGATGCGGGTCGAGCGCCAGGGCGCGATGGAAATCCGCCGCCGCGGCGGGAAACTGCGCCAGCGCGGCCAGCGCCACACCGCGATTATTGAACGCCAGCGCATTGCTGGGATTGAGCGCGACGGCACGGCTCAGTTCGTCCACCGCGCCTTCGTATTGCTGCTCGTCGAGCAGCACTTTGCCGATTTCGGCGGGGATTTCAGAATTGTACGGAGCCTGCTCGCGAGCACGGTTCAGCAATTCCAGCGCGTCCGCGGCTCGCAGTTGTCTGGCCAGTTGAATCTTGGGTTCCACCCGGCCGGGGGCCCGCCGCACCGCTTCCCGCCAGAGCCGCTCTTCGGACATCCAGACGTATGTGCGGCCCACGCTGACGAGGGTCAGAATCACCACCGCTCCCGTACCCAGCGCGCGCCCTGGAACCCGCGCCAGCAGAAGGCCCGCCGCGGCCGCGAAGGCGAATACCGGCACATACGCGCGCGGATCCGCCGCCGGGTTGGCAGAGAAACCGGGGATCAGAAGCAGCAGCCCAATGAGGAGCCAGCTCAGCTCGGAATCGACGCTGAGCTTACGCCATCGCCACGCCACCACCGCCACAATCCCGATTGCCGCCGCGATGGTGAGCCATAGTGGCTCGTGAACGTCGGGATCGATGGTAAATCCCCACGGGAGCACAAAGAGGCGCAAGAATCGCAGCGCCACCACCGCAAGAGCGTAGCTTCCCGCGTGGGCCGGCGCGTCCGCCAGCAGCGCCGCGGCGATTCCCAGCACCAACGCCAGCGCCAGCGAAACGGTGGGGCTCGTCCCAGGGCGAACCCCCTGGGGCGTGCCCTCTGGGCCAGGATTTGGGCCAGGTACCCCAGACGAGCGGGACGAGGGCGTCCCGTGCGGGCCAAGGGGTCCGCCCCACCCCACCATCAGCCATATCACCGGAAACAGCGCGCAACGTTCGTCCGCGAGCAGCGCCCCCGCGAATGCCGCCAAAGCGATCCACGGCAGCCCCGATATCCACGCCAGCAGCGCCGCGAAACACAGCAGCGCCGCGATAATCGCACCGCGCGCCGCTACGTAATCGACCGCTTCCGCCTGCAGGGGATGGACGGCGAAGATGGCCGCCGCCAGCACCGCCGCCTTGGCCGACAAAACCCGCCGCAAACACTCATAGGCCAGCAGCACGGCGCCCAAATGCAGCAGCAGGTTGACCGCGTGGTACCCCAACGGCTCCTGCCCCGCCACCTGAAAGTTCAGCCAGTCAATAAAGTGCGTCAGGGGATGCGGCCAGACTCTAAGGACACTACCCGCCCTCGGGAGCGGGTCCTGGAAAATGGCATAATCGTCAAGGTGAAAGCCCGCAAACAGCGAACCGCCGAACGCCGCCAGCGCGGCAGCCAGCAAAAGAAGACGCGCACGCATGTCCAACTACGAGCTTACGGGAAACGCCCCAAGACCGCAGCCGAACGCAAAGCCCGTGTCGCGGAAATCCTCGCGCTGCTGGCCAAAATGTACCCCGATGCCATCTGCGCCCTGCATCACTCCAACCCTTGGGAACTGCTGGTCGCCACGATTCTATCCGCGCAATGCACCGATAAGCGCGTCAACGAAGTGACTCCCGGCCTGTTCGCCAAGTATCCCACTCCCGTGGATTTCGCGGCCGTCGCGCCGGAAGTGCTGGCCCAGGATATCCGCTCCACCGGTTTCTTCAATAACAAGGCGAAGTCCATTGTGGGCGCGGCGAAGAAGGTAGTCTCGGAATTCGGCGGCCAGGTGCCGCGGACCATGGAAGAACTCCTCACCATCCCCGGCGCAGCCCGCAAGACCGCCAACGTGGTGCTGGGCACCGCCTACAACATCGCCACCGGCGTGGTCGTCGATACCCACGTGCAGCGCATCTCCGCGCGCCTGGACCTCACCAAGGAAACCGACCCTGTAAAGATCGAGCAGGATCTGATGAAGATAGTCCCGCAAGATCAGTGGATCGTCTTCGCGCACCGTGTGATTCTGCACGGACGGGCGTTGTGCGTGGCCCGCAATCCGAAATGCGCCGAATGCGCCATTAATCCTTGGTGCTATGCCAAGGATAAGACGGCCTAAGGTCCGAACAGGCGTTTACTAACTCTTTACAAACCCCCGTAAACCAACTCCGCCCCATTTACGTTTATCTAGGCAGGAGGACAGAGAGATGAAACGCTTTCTGATGGCCACCGCGCTCCTGGTAGGCGCAGGCGTGGCCGGCGCGGCCGACAACCAGGCCGCCAAAATCGATACCACCCCCGCACTCACCAATAGCGTGCGCCACGCAATCGTGATGTACCCCAGGTATTCCATCTTTGACGATGTGTATATCCAGGTGGCCGGCGGGACGGTGCATTTGACCGGCGTGGTGGACCAGCCTTTCAAGAAATCCGACATCGACAAGATCGTCCGCAGCGTCGAAGGCGTGAACCAGGTGCAAGACGACATTCGCGTTCTGCCCCTGTCGCGGGACGACGACCGCCTGCGCCAGCGCGTCGCGCGCGCCATTTATGGCGACGTGACCATGACGAAGTACGCCATGGAGCCGCTGAAGCCCATCCACATCGTCGTGGAGAACGGCCATGTGACGCTTACCGGATTCGTGGCCACGGAGTTCGACAAACAGATCGCCGGAACGCGTGCCGCTACCGCCGGTATGAGCTTCGGCCCGATCGTCAACAATCTCCAGGTAGAAAATCCCGCCAAGAAGAGTTAATCCGCCCGACACCTGCCAAAATCCTACCAACTTTGGGCGGCCGCGGTAGCAACCCGGCCGCCCATGTCTCGTGCCGATGCATAAGTAAGCCAATAGCTAAGTGTAAGTGGGGCAGGCTGGCATCCTGTCGGGCATGGCCCGTCGGGCCACTTAAGGGAACAAAACTTTCGTGGGGCAGGCAATCGTGCCTGCAGGCCAGCTTTCCAGCCGGCCGGGCGAGCTAAAGCCCGCCCCATCCAAGACGCGTTGATCATGTGGTGGGGCGGGCTTCAGCCAGGCTTCAGCCCGCCATTCAGGGGCAAATGGCGAATCTCCAGGGGCGGGCTTCAGCGGGACTTGCAAAAAAACCAAGTTGCGCGGCGGCCGCAGTCGGCAGAAATACCATTGCCGTGTTTTCTTGCACTTGCAAAATTCGTTCGTTTCGTTTCTGCCCGTTTGGCAGGCATTTCTGCGCAAGTCGAGTAATATTGCAAGTTTCTCTTCAGCCCGCGAGGGCCGCCTGAAAGGCGTGGGGGCCCTTTGGGCACAGCCAGGATTGGCTGCCTCACCGAAGATCGCACCGCCAAAAGTTGACAGCATCCCCCTGTTACAATCCCAAGTGCAATGAAACTCTTCCTGGGCGTGGACGGCGGACAATCCAGCACTACCGCACTTATCGGCGATGAGCATGGCCATATCATCGGACGCGGCGTGGGCGGACCGTGCAACCACGCCACCGCCGCCGAAGGCCGCGCTAAGCTGGAACGCACCGTCTCCGCGAGCGTGGCGTCCGCGTGCCAGGAGGCCAATCTGGATGCCGCCACCGTCCACTTCGCCGCCGCCTGCTTCGGCATGAGCGGCGGCCCGGACGACAAGCAGGCAATCCTCGCCGCCCTCCTCAATGCCGACCGCCTGATCGTTACCCACGATGCCGCCATCGCGCTTTCGGGAGCCACCGCTACGGGGCAGGGAATCGTGACCATCGCCGGCACCGGATCCATCGCCTTCGCCCGCAACGCCGCCGGCCAAACGGCGCGCGCCGGCGGATGGGGCCACATATTCGGTGACGATGGCGGGGCGTTCGATATCGTGCGCCAGGCGTTGCGCGCCGCACTCCGCATGGAAGAAGGCTGGGGACCGCCGACGGTACTTCGTCAGGCCCTGCTCGACGCTACCGCGTCGCCCAGCGCCAATCACGCACTGCACCTCTTCTACACTCCCGATTGGCCACGCTCTCGCGTCGCGGCATTGGCCTCTCTGGTGGACGCGGCCGCCGCCGGCGGAGACGCGGTCGCCCTCCGCGTCCTCGAAAACGCCGCTCAGGAACTGGCCATGCTGGCGGCATCGGTGCGCTTGCAATTGTGGCAGCCCGGGGAGCCGGTCGACGTGGCTTATATCGGCGGCGTATTCGCCAGCCAGCGGCTGCTGGAGCGATACCGCATGCTGGTGGAGCTCGAGGCAGGGAATCGCTGCGCCGCGCCCCTGCGCGGACCGGCCGAAGGGGCGTTGCTGGAAGCCATTCGCGCGGCGTAACTCCGTTTACCCCCTGCTTTAATTCACCGCTCGAGCGGTATCGCATGCTGGTGGAGCTCGAGGCAGGGAATCGCTGCGCCGCGCCCCTGCGCGGTCCGGCCGAAGGGGCGTTGCTGGAAGCCATTCGTGCGGCGTAACTCCGTTTACCCCCTGCTTTAATTCACCGCTGGAGCGATCCCGCATGCTGGTGGAGCTCGAGGCAGGGAATCGCTGCGCCGCTCCCCTGCGCGGACCGGCCGAAGGGGCGTTGCTGGAAGCCATTCGCGCGGCATAACTCCCCTCACCCCCTGCTTTAATTCACCGATGGAGCGGTACCGCATGCTGGTGGAGCTCGATGCAGGGAATCGCTGCGCCGCTCCCCTGCGCGGACCGGCCGAAGGGGCGTTACTGGAAGCCATTCGCGCGGCATAACTCCGCTCACCCGCGCTATAATTCACCCATCAACTTTTGGAGGAAAGCTATGCGCCGAAACGTCTCTTTGGCGGCATTCGCCGCCGTCGTTTTAACCTTTTCCACGCAAGCCCAACAAAAAGTCACCTCCGTCGAAGGCATCACCGAATATGCCTTCACCAACGGATTGCACGTCCTTCTGTTTCCCGACAACTCCAAACCCAAGCTTACCGTCAACATCACTTACCTGGTCGGATCTCGCCACGAAGGTTACGGCGAAACCGGCATGGCCCACCTGATGGAGCACATGCTGTTCCTGCGTACCAAAAGCGGCAAGGACATCAAAAAGGAACTGACCGATCACGGCGCCGACTGGAACGGCACCACCTGGTACGACCGCACCAATTACTTCGAAACCGTCACCGCGTCCGACGCAAACCTGGCCTGGGGAATTGGCCTCGAGACCGAACGCATGACCAACATGCGCATCGAAAAGGAATTGCTCGATACCGAAATGACCGTGGTGCGCAACGAGTTCGAAATGGGCGAAAACAATCCGTACCGTATGCTCTTTCAACGGACCCTCGAAGCCGCCTACACCTTCCACAATTACGGTAAGTCCACCATTGGCAGCCGCTCCGATATCGAAAACGTGCCCATCGAACGCCTGGCCGCCTTTTACCACAAGTATTACCAGCCTGACAACGCCTTGCTGACCATCGCCGGCAACTTCGACAGCACCCGCGCGCTGGATCTCATCGCGAAATCGCTGGGCGCCCTTCCACGCCCCGAGCGAAAGCTCGAAAAGACCTACACCGTGGAGCCCACGCAGGATGGCGAGCGCGAGGTGACCCTCCGCCGCGTGGGCGACAGCCAGGCCGTCATGGTGGTTTACCACACCCCCGCCGCCACGCACCCCGATTCGGCCGCGCTCGAAGTGCTCGCCACCGTCCTTGGCGACACCCCGTCGGGCCGTCTCCACAAGGCGCTGGTCGAAAGCAACAAGGCCGTCGGTACCGGCGCCGACCAGTATCAATTGCACGATCCGGGATTCCTGATGGCCAGCGTCCGGCTGAAACAGGACCAATCGCTGGAAGAGGCCCGCGCCGTTACCCTGAAAACCATCGCCGGCGTGGTCAGTGAGCCGCCCAGCAAGGAGGAAGTGGACCGCGCCAAGGCCAGAATCCTGAAGCAGGTCGATCTCGATTTGAATGACTCCGAATCCATCGGCCTCACCATCAGCGAGTACGCCGCGTCGGGCGACTGGCGCCTGCTGTTTCTCGATCGCGACCGCGTCAAGAGCGTGACCCCCGAGGATGTCGCGCGCGTGGCCAAAACCTACCTGAAGGATTCCAACCGCACGGTCGGCGTCTTCATTCCCACCAAGAGTCCCGACCGCACCGAAGTGCCGGCAGGACCCGATCCGGAGGCGTTGCTCAAGGACTACAAAGGCGGCGCGCCGATTGCCGAGGGCGAAGTTTTCTCCGCCACCGCGGCCAACGTCGAGGCCCGCGTGGTTCGCAGCCAGCTCTTGAACGGTGCGCGCCTGGTGCTGCTCCCGAAGAAGACCCGCGGTGGGTCGGTGCACGCCGAAGTGCGGCTGGAGTTCGGCGACGAACACGCCCTGTTCGGCAAAGCCGAGGCGGCGCAGTTGACCGCCTCCATGCTCATGCGCGGCAGCAAGACCAAAACCCGCCAGCAAATTCAGGACGAAAGCGACCGGTTAAAGGCGCGCATCTCGGTCTCCGGCAGCGCCGGGTCTGTTACCGCCGACATCGAAACCGTCGAAGCCAATTTGCCGGGTGCGCTGCGCCTGGTGGCAGAGGTTCTGCACGAGCCGATCTTTCCAGACAGCGAGTTCACGCAGTTGAAGCAGCAGCGCATCGCTGGGATCGAATCCAACAAAAGCGAGCCGCAGTACCTGGGCTTCGTGGAATTGCAGCGGCTGATGCACCCCTATCCGCGCGGCGATGTCCGCTACACCGGCACCCCGGACGAGCAAATCGAGGACTTGCGGAAGGTCACGCTCGACGATGTCCGCAAGTTCTACGCCCAGTTCTACGGTGCGGCCCACGCGACCCTGGCTATCAATGGCCAGTTCACTCCAGCCGGCATGCAGAAACTGGCGGCCGAGCTCCTCGGCAACTGGCAAAATCCCGGTCCGTTCACCCGGGTCCCCACGCCGTATCAGAAGACCGCCGCCGCTGACCGCAAAATCGAAACTGCCGATAAGCAGAATGCGCTCTATGTGGCCGGCATGAACATTCGGATCAAAGACGAAGACCCCGATTATGCCGCCATGCTGGTGGCCAATTACATCTTCGGCGGCTCCGGCGCGTCTCGGCTTTTCAAGCGCATCCGCGACCGCGAGGGTTTGAGCTACGGGATCGGCTCCGGTTTCTCCGTTCCACCGAAAGAGGAGGGCGCCAGCTTCACGGTCTACGCCATCAGCGCTCCGCAGAACACCCCCAAGGTGGACGCCAGTTTCCGCGACGAACTGGCGCGCACAGTGAAGGACGGGTTTACTGCCGAAGAAGTCGCCGCCGCCAAGAAATCGTGGCAGGAAGAGGAGATGGTGAATCGGTCCGACGATTACGGCCTGATGTCGGAACTGCTGGGCGACGAGCAGTACGGCCGCACCTTCCTATGGCAGGCGGAATTGGAAACCAAGGTGGCCGCGCTTACGCCAGACCAGGTGTCCGCGGCATTCCGCCGGTACGTCGATCCGGCCGCGCTGACGTTCGTCAAAGCGGGCGATTTCAAGAAGGCTGGTGTTCTACAGTAAGATCCGGAGCCAGCGCCAGCAGTTCGAGCTGCAGCCCCTCGAACAGACTTACCAGGTGGGCCAACTGCTCGTGTCCTATATTCCAACGGTAGAGGAACAGTCGGCAGCGAACGCGAAAAACGCCGACTGTGAACTTCACCCGGCTGGAAATGAGGGCGCGGATGATGTCCCGCCGGTCCGACTGCGAGTGTACCATCACCGTCGTCAGCGCTTCGGCGGCGAGGTGAAAATCCCGTTGCAGGCTGTGGAGGTAACCGCGGAAAACCTGGTAGCGCTGCCGGCGGAGACGCCTCACCAGTCCGGGGGTAGCACCCGGCTGCGAGCGGAGAAAATGAATATCGTCGTCTTCCAAAAGCCGGAACATGGGCCGGTAACGATCCACTGAGAGCTCCGGTGTCCAATTCGGAGGGACGGCGGGACGAGGCCGCAGAGCGGCAATCTGCCGGTGTACCAGGATGCAAACGGCGATGAGTACCAGTGCCGGCACGAGCAATATTGTGAGCGTGGCTGGTGTGAGAATCATGCTACGTTTATCCCCAAAGGCAGTATGGATCTAGCAAACGAGCCAAAATAGTTCTGGAAGTACTAATCGGGTTTAGGTGCCCAGGTACCGTACTTGGGGTACGTAGGTGGGGAATTTCCCTGTCTCAGCTCAGTGGAGGACGATCTGAAGGCACTTGGTGTGCGGGGCCTGGCCGGCGCGGGGTCTTTTTCGATTCCGGCCCCTGCGTGGTTTCTTGCTAGGATTTGCTCTTGCCGTTGGTGTGGCCGTTGCCGCCGCGCAGGCTTTCAATGAGTGCTCTGAGGCTGGCGTCGGTGCGGATCTGGGCTGCGTTGAGCGTGCGGATATCCTTGCGGGTTTGGATGACGAGGCGCATTCCCTCGTGGACCAAGTCGCGGATGGCGGCTATCTGGCGCTCGTGTTTGTCGAGGCGCTCTTCGGTTTTGCTCGGCACGGTGTCTCTTTCCCCGGTCCGATTATCTCACCCCCCTCGAGCGAGTGGGTAGCGGTGTTCGTGTCGAAGTTCTGGGGCTTAGCTTAGGAATACCCGATCGATCAGATTCAAGGTAGTAGGATCAAAATCAGATGCGGCGGCCTGCACACGTTTGTGTCGAATAATTTCACCTGGTAGGGTTCTCGCGGCGGTTTCCACGGGGCCTTTTTCGATTTTTGCCCCACCTGGTTCTTACTGCGGCGGGCGCTGGCGTGTCTCCAGCATGAGGACGCGTTCTTCGAGGGCGGCCAGGCGCTCGGCGGTGGCGGCGTCGCTGGTCTCCAGGCGGTGCATGCGGGCGAAGTTGCCGCGGGCAAAGGCTTCGATGCCCTTGAGGATTTCGGTTTGCATGTCGCGCATGGCTTCGACGGTTCGCTGCTCGGCGGTGGCGACGATGGCGGTTATCTGCGCGAGGTCTTCGGGCGTTAGCATTGGCGATTCTCTTTCGGGTGCGGCTTCCCTGGCTAGATTATCTCACTTTGGCCGCGCTGACGGCTGAGCCGTGGCCCGTCCTGTTGGGTGGAGTGGCCCGGTTCTACGCTGGCGTGCTCGGGGTGGGGCCGGTTGGCCGACGTCGGCGTTTCTTGCGACGGTTTGCGCGGCCGCTGGCGCGATCCGGTGCCCGAGGCCTCGCCAGCCAGCCTGCCCGTTGCACAGGGCAGGCAAGCGCGGCGGAGCCACCATAATCGTGGCCGGCACCCCGCAAAGCACTAGGTCTTTCGCCGTGGTTTGCGGTACTTGTTTTTGCGTTCCAGTTTGACCAGGTCGCGCTGTGTTTTCGCGATGGCCGCTGCCATCGGCGCGATGTGTGGCGTGAGGTTCGCGGCCGGTTCTGCCGTGGCCATCTTCCGTAGGAATTCCAAGCCGGCTTCGGCCCGGCGCTGCTCTGACTGTTCCAGTTTCAGCAGGCGGGCTTCGATCTCCCGGAGGCGTTTTTCAGTGCGGTTATCTTCGCTTTGCATGGGCAGTGGTCTAGGCGGTTGAAAGCACAGGGGCCTTTTTCCGATTCGGCCCCTCGCTGCGGTTAGTGTTCGGACTTGCCGTTGGAGTATTCGGCGGTGATGGCGCGGATTAGCCCATCCAGGTTTTCTTCCAGGCGCGTCATGCGTGCGTCTGCGGCTTCCATGTACTTGCCGACGGAGGTGGCCATTTCTGCGATGGCCTCTTGTGTGCGGGTCTGAGCATGTACCAGCCCTTCGGTTGCCGTCTGGGTGCGGACCTGCGCTTCGGCGAGTGTTTGCAGTGTCGCAGCGATGGCTGCGAATTAGGCTTCTGGCGTCATTGGTCTCTTTTTCGGGTGTGGCGGGCCCCGTCTCTTCGATCATCTCACGCCTCTACGCTTGCGCGTAGGCATCGTGGGGGCCTAGGTCCGCCAGCGCTTCGGCTCTACTTCCGATAACGAATATTATGTAAACTTTTAAGCGGCAGGTGCCGCCATCGGTCCTACCCTGATCACCCCAACCAAAAAAATGGCTCGGTCCCCGCTGAAAAGGACCGAGCCTGAGGGAAGAAACTGTGCTGCCTACGAAACCAAACTCGTTTACCGATGCCCCTTGTCGCCCTTACTGACCGAATGGCTGCCGTTAGCCGGATGGCTGCTGGGGGCCGGCGTCGACCGCGGCGCCGTATTGCTCGGCGCGGACCGCTGCTGCTGAGTCCCGGTGCCCGAACCGGACCCGCTGGGCCGGCTCTGCGGCGGACTATAAGGCTGGCGCGCCGGCGTCGACGAGCCCGGCGTCCCAAAACTCCTCCAACCGCCGCTGCCGCCTTGCGAAGCCGGCGGCCGATCGTTGCGCGGCGAGTTCTGGGTGGATCCCGGTTCGCCGAATCGCTGCAAACTTCCCTGACGCTGGCCCGCCGCGTTGCTGCCTGCGGCCGCCTGCGGAGGGCGGGTATTCTGAGAGGCCGCGCCCGGCTCGCCAAAGCGATGGTAGCCCGACTGAGCCTGCCCGCTCGCAGCCGGCCGGTTGGCGCTGCGTGAGTAGAATTGCGTGTTGGAACTGGCGCGCGGAACGTTGGCCACCGCGCGATCCGAAAAGCGCCGGCTGGCGATACTGGGATTCAAGGGCAACCGCCCGCTGACCAAGCCAGCCGTCTGCACCTGGCTGCCGCTCACCCGTTGCACATTGGTGAACCGGCCGGCCGTGAAATCGCCCGCCGCGACACCGGAAATTCCGTTGGCCACGCGGGCGTTTCTATAGAGGGCTGTTACATTTACGTTTGTAATGCTCACACCCCGGTTGAGGCCACCGGCGTAAGCCGCGCCCCACCACGGACGGAATCTCTCATAGGGCGCCAGCGGAACCCAACCGATATTGGCGAAGCCAAACCCCACGCCCACTCCGATCCCCACGCCGCCGCCATAACCGAAGAATCCGACCAGCGCCGGCGACCAATAAGCGGTCACGCCCAACCCTCCGGGATACCAGCTCCAGCCCCATCGGGCATCGAAGAACCAGCGGCCATAGTGGTATGGCGCCCAACCCCAGGGGTCGTAGCTAACCCAAGTCCAGCCATAATAATTCGCCCACACCCAGCGGCCGTAGCGATACGGCGCCCAGCCAACCGCTACAGCCGAGGGCCGCCAGACGTACCCATAAGGCGCCACATAAACCCAGGTGCCCGCCGCATCCAAATCCGCAGTGCCAGCGACGCCCGGCGGCACATATTGAGCGCTGTTGGAAGACTGCACGGCGCGATCGCGGGCGTCGTTCCAGCGATCCCAGTCGTCAATTGCGCTGGCATTCACGATCTGAAACTCGGGGTCGGTACTGCTGCCGCGGGCCATCATCGTCTGGCCGCTATAAACCCACTGCGTACCTTGAGGAGTGAAAATCTCGACGTCCCCCGATCGAGCCGTAATCTCAGACTCGCCAGTCTCCGTCACGCTGACGCGGAACGCACCCTCCCGCGCGGGACGCACAGAAACGCTCGGAGTGTTCAGTTCGATGTCGGCGTTGGACTGCCGGAGCATCCGGAATGTCGCCGTGCCGTGGGCAATCTCCAAGTGGTAGCGCCCGTTCTCCAGCAAGGCCAGATGGATTTCGGCGTTCCCGCCTACTCTCAGTATGTTAGCCCCATCGAATTGAACCTCTGCACGAGAATTCTGGCCGGTGGCGATTCGGTCGTCAGTCATCAGCGGAGCGTTGATGACGCCGGCAACCCACTCTCCGGTGTCGCCGCGCCGTACCGACACTTCGCCGTCCATCAGGCTGATGCGCGCTACACCGCGACTCAAATCGTCCGGATTCGGAGCCTGGGCCCGCGCCGGAATTGGCGCTCCCACAGCCAAAAGCAGCGCGCCCGCCAGAACTAAGAACCTGAATTCTACCTTGCGCTTCATGAACGATGGTCTCCGCAGTCGCACGGGAACGATGCACGGTGACAGCCAAACAGTAACTGCCAATTTTTCAGTAGCTTAAGAAATCCAAAGAGATGCGGCCGGTGGCTGAAAACCACCACTGCTGGCTACATTGGAGCATAGCTCCGACGAGCTAGGAGAAAATCCGCATCCCGATACAGCACAACGAGATGGAGCCACTCTGCCCAATTCCCTTCCGCCGCCGGAAGCAAATAATAATCGAAATCTTCCGACCGGTAGTTCCTCGCGGCGCGCTCCCAGGTGGTGGCGCGGTGCTGCGCGCGGTAGAAATTGACGATGGGTTCCACGGACGGAACCGCGCCAATCCGAATGCGATCGGTTCCGGCGTTGGCGCGCAGCATCTGTAGCGCGGACTGAAGATGGGTGGCCTGAACTCCAGTCAATTCAGGCCCGATTTCCTCAGACGCATGGGCATGAGTGAGCGGCAGCACCAGAAAGACCAGGGTCACAACTACCGCCGGGATCAGGATCCGGTCGACCCAATCGGTCCATCCCAATAACGCCAGAAATCCGAGGGCCAGCACTGCGGCGGGAATCGCAAAATCGAGGCGCGCCGCCACGGAGAGTCCCAAGCAGGCTCCAGCCAGGTTTAAGTTCATGTTGTTAAGATTATGATTACGCTTGAGATATCTAACTACGCAAGAGCCTCGCCCTGAATTTCCCTGTGGGATATGGGAGCCAGGAGCCAGAAGCGGCCCCTTCGGGTCCGTGAAGTCAGAATGGCGGCGAGCGACTGAATCCGGCGGACTTGCCAACAAAACGCTGACAAAATTCTCGTTCGTGCGCGCATAGCGGCAACTAACTGCCAACCAGACCGCGCACAACTCCAAAGCCAGCGCCGTACCGGCGCCATCCGCACGGACAAACCAACCCCACCGCAGCGCCGCCGCCCCCGCCAGAACCACGGCGCCCAAATACAGCCATCCGGAGCCCAAAATGGACCGCGCAAGTTGCCAGACCGACCACAAATAGAGAATTCCGAACAAAAGGCCCGGCAATCGAACCGAAAATGGCGAAACGTGGAAAATGCCCACGCTCCTCTTCTCCAGCAGACTATACAATACATCGCGATTTGGCAATTCCGAGGCTAGCACCTGCCGAGTGGTGGGGCGCACAAAACGGTCGTAAAGGTACGCCTCGCCGCTGTGGATCGGCAGCATCGCGGCCTGGTAAATCTGGAACGTAATGAACGCCGCAGCGAGCGCCAAAGCGAGCTTAGTCGATACGGTATAAAGTTGTGCCATTTGCTTCTGCTAGTTCAGTTACGCCCCAAGTATTCAAGTTATTTATCATATCTCCGGACACACCGTCCGAATCGTTTACCAGCAGAAATCCAACCCCCTCGGACTTGGCCACGAGAGCCGCCTCCCGCCGCCCTGAATGGGCCGCCGCGGCCTTCTCAAGCGCTTCCTGAATGCGCATGCCCTGCGAGGATTCATAGCCGACGACAATATCCCGGTCGATATATGCGGCGGCCCGCCCCGCGAACGAGAAGACTCTGCCCTGCCTCGGCACGGCCCCCTCGATCGCCGCCTTAAGAGCGTAGTCGCCGACATGGCTCCCGATGTATGTCGATTCGGGCTCCAACCGGAGCGCCGCTCGCAACTGGAAGCCCCTTACCCGCCACGCGTTACGGTCGCAATATGCATCCATTACTGCAGGCCAGCAAAGCACCGCCTGGAGCAGCGCCACTGCCGGCAATGCTCCCCAGGAATTCTTCATGGCCAAGCCTAATGCCAGAGCGAAAAAAGGAATTGCCGGTATCAGGAAGCGGATTTCGGTATTCAGAAAGGCAGGGATGGAGCAAACCGCCGCAGCCAGCAACAAGCGCCGACCGTGAGCATGCCGCAAAGCCAACAAGGAAAGCGGCAGCAGGAGGAACGCCGGACCGATCATTCCTGGAACAAGTCCTCCTAATACAGTAATATGCATTAAGAATTCCCAGTAAGACTTGAACGCTGGATACTGTCTTAATCCGGCCAGGTACTGGTGTTCGGCGGTAGCCGTCCAATACGGATTCGGGAACCAGGAATTCAGAAATGGCGCCGTCGGATTTCCCAACCATATCCAGTTCCGGAGCAGCCACGGGCCGGCGGTCACAGCGGCTCCCAGGCACAATGCCAACACACGCCGGCCGCGCGTCAACCCCGCCGCCAGGGGTAACGCTAACGCGGCAGTATACTTTACGGCATACGCCTGTCCACATAGTAAACCTAGTAAAAACAGCAATTTATTGCTTGATTTCTCAAAATTTACTTCAACTAGATAGAATCCTGCAAATATTAACGTTGCAGCCGTAAGGTCGTTATACGCGGAGATTCCCGCGATGCCCACCACCGGACACGCATAGGTCAGCACTCCGGCGAAGGCGCCCGCCCTAGGGAAGCCGAAACGGCGGCCATAACAGACGATCAGCAAGGGCAGCGCAGCCTGAAACGCCATGTGCACCATAGCCGCGGCCGGATGGCGCCCAATCGAAAAGGCCACCAGGAAGAGCATCTCCATTCCCTGAGAAAGCGACGAATAAATGCTGTGGTAACCCCAGTCGAAACCTTGGTGGCGCCAATACCGCGCCACGTTGCCGAGATGGTAGCCGCTGCCGTCGGGACTGATCTCCGGCGCCAGTGCATTGCAGAAGTAGCACGCAAAAAACGCCGCGAACACCGCGGCGAAAACGATCGCCCAGACGCGTGGCATGGCGGGCAGAGGCGCCCGCGGCGGTTCCCTCCGGGCTCCCCAAACAGCCCAACCGGCCACCCCCGCTCCGCCAACCAGAAAAACCCCCAGCCGCGCCTGGTGGATCGCGCAAAGTACGAAAGTGGCCAGGCTCAGGCACGCCGAACCCGTGACGAAGGCGAAAAGGGCGCCCTCCAGCCGGTGGAATTCGAGCCGCAGCCGCCGCAACAGCAGTGATCCGAGGGCCACGCACACCCCCACGGTGAAGGCCGCGCCCGCGATCGCGCTAACCACCGGCATCAGACGTGTCACGAAACTGCGAGTATAGCAAGCCCCTTACTCCGTACCATGGTGTATACTGCAACTCTACCCAGGATGACCGGCCTCTATGAGGATTTGCGCTACGGCCTCAGGGCGCTAGCTAAGTACCGCCGATTCACAGCCGTCTGCATTCTGTCGCTGGCCCTGGGCATCGGCGCCAATACCACCATCTTCACGTTGGTGAATGCCATTCTTCTGCGCCCGCTGCCGGTCCAGGACCCCGCGCACCTCGCCGCCGTATACACGTTGGACTCCCACAATCCCGGCTTCTGGGGGGTTTCCTACCCTAACTACAAAGACTACCGGGATCGCAACCAAGTCTTCTCTTCCCTGCTCCTTTATACCGGCGTGGGCCTGAACCTCACCGGTGGCGCGGAACCGCATTTGGTCATGGGGCAACTGGCGACGGCCGATTATTTCTCCACTCTGGGCGTAAATCCGGTGCTGGGCCGCGGATTTCTGCCCGAGGAGGACACCGCCGCGGGAGCCAGCCCAGTAGCCGTCATCAGCAACCGATTCTGGCGGCAGGAGTATGGTGCGGATCGGGCCGTGCTCTCCCGCAGCGTGAGTTTGAACGGCCGCCCATACCGCATCGTCGGCGTGGCGCCGGAGGGCTTCGAAGGCCTCAACACCCTGACCGCCACGGATATCTGGGTTCCCCTAGCGTTGTATCCGGACCTATACTCGGCTCCAAGCTTTGTGACCCAGCGGCGGTTCCTGCTCTTTTCCGTGGTGGGCCGTTTGAAACCCGGCGTTTCCCTGCCCCAGGCGCAAATCGCCATGCAGACCCTCACTAAGGACCTGGAGCGCGAATACCCCAACGACAACCAGGGGCGCCGCGTGCTGCTGACCACGGCGACGGATGCCGCCATTCCCCCTACCAACCGGGTCGAAATCCAGCGAGCCGGCACGGTCCTGGTGGCAATCTCGGCCGTGGTCCTGATCATCGCCTGCGGGAACCTGGCCAGCCTTCTGCTGGCGCGGGCGGCGGGTCGCACCAAAGAGATCGCCGTCCGCCTGGCGCTGGGGGCGAGCCGCTGGCGGCTCATCCGGCAACTGCTCACCGAGAGCATGCTGTTGGCCATTCTGGGCGGCGCGGCCGGATTGCTCATCGCCGTGCTGGCGCGCAATTTACTTTGGTCCATGCGGCCCCCCACTTTCAGCCACGCCGCCGTCCGCATGGCATTGGACCGGACCGTGCTGGCCTACAATTTCACCATTTCGGTGTTGACCGGCCTGATGTTCGGGTTGGCTCCGGCCCTCCGCGCCACGCGGCCCAACCTGGCCACCGACCTCAAAGAGCGTTCCGGCCAAGCGGCCCACTTCGGCAGTTGGAATCCCCGCTCCGTCCTGGTGGTGGCCCAGGTTGCGTTTTCGGTGGTTGCCCTGGTGGGCGCCGGCCTGTTCGTACACAGCCTGCGCAACGCCATGCAATTCGACCCGGGCTTCGACTCCGCCCATCTTGGCATCGTGGTGTTCAACGTGGCCGACCACGGCTACAACCGGACCCAGGGCCGCGACTTTCAGCGGCGCGTCCTGGAGCGGGCCCGCGCCATCCCCGGCATCGCCGCCGCCACTCTGTCCAACGACTGGCCGTTTCATGTGTCGCTCTCCCGCACCATGTCGGTGGAGGGCCGCGACAGCGCCGGGCAGATCATCCTGAGCGAGTTCGTATGGCCCGGATTCTTCGAAAGCGTGGGCATTCCCCTGCTCCGCGGCCGCGATTTCACCGAGCAGGACGCCGAAACCAGCCCGCGCGTGGCGATCGTCAACCAGGACGCGGCCAACATCTACTGGCCGGGTGAGGATCCCGTGGGCAAACGCGTCAAGTTCTTCGGGGAAAACACCAAGGCGGAAGTCATCGGGGTGGCCCGCACGGCCAATTACCAGGCCCTCGGGGAAAAGCCCCGGCCCTTCGTCTACCTTTCGATGCAGCAATATTACTTCCCGATAGCGGTTCTATCGATTCGCACGGCCGGTGAGCCGGACGCGGTCCTCGGGCCGGTGCGGAGCGCAGTGCAGGCCCTCGACCGCAACCTGCTGCTGCAAGCCGAAACGGTGAACACCACCATCCGCCAATCTTTGTGGGCGCAACGGCTCTCGGCCGGCCTGCTGGCGGTTTTTGGCGCGCTCGCGCTGCTGCTTGCCACCATCGGGATCTACGGCGTGGTCGCCTACCTGGTGGCCCACCGGGTGCGCGAGTTCGGCATACGAATGGCTCTGGGAGCCACCGCCGCCGACGTCCAGCGCATGCTGCTGGGGGAAAGCGTTCGCCTGGTGTCGGTAGGCGTGGTGGCGGGGCTGGCAATTGCTTCGGTAGGCTCCCGCGCGGTGGAGAGCATGCTCTTCCTGGTAACTTCGAGAGATGCCGTCACGTTCATCCTGGTGCCATCGATTCTGACGCTGGTGGCGATTCTGGCGTGCTGGATCCCGGCCCGGCGCGCCACCCGCGTCGACCCCATGGTGGCGTTGCGGGACGAATAAGCTTTCGTGGGCGCTTTTCAGGCGGCCCCTGGCGGGCTGCAGCATGGCTGAAGCTGGCTGAAGCCTCAATACCGTTCACTTAAGTTAAGAACCTGGTTCCTGCAGGCCGCCGCCGTTTGGGGCCTCGCCCAGCGGTCGCGCGGATTCTCTGTACGAGTAGCCGATTCGGCCAAAGGTCAGGCAGCGCTTACGGATTACCGTTTGGGGAGCCTGAGCGGCAGAGGTCCGATATGGCGACAAACCAGCCAAGTGGTTCTGCTGGGCAGTTAGTTTAGGCGGCTATCGGCATGGCTCGGGGACAGTCTGGCCTCACGCCTGGAAGCGTCGGCTCGGCTGGCGTGACGACGCCCCCTCTGTGTAAACAAGACGTCCCCGTCACTTCCCGTTGGAACGTATGATAAGGACATTATGTTGGCCAACCGAAAGCAGACTGGGAGGTGGCGGCGAAAGACATCGTTCTGACGTGTTGCGGCGCGGCCATTGCGCCCCGCCGGTGGAACTGGACTGCCCGGAGTGCGGCACACATTGGACGGGGTTCCAAGTGGGACAGGTTCAGATGCAAGAGATGGAACGGATCCCTGTAGTGGATGTCTTACGGGCAGCCCGGATGTTGAGGCAGGACCGAAACTGGGTTCAGGCTCGCCGGGCAGAACTTGGCCCCATTTACTATGCTGCGACCGATCTGCCCGATATGGTTTTTCCGCTGGCTGAGATTCGCCGGTTTGCGAGGGAAAACAGTTTAGATGTCACGCCGTTACCGATCGAGAGCGGCGCACTGTGGGCCAAAAGAAACCCATGACCTCGGATGTACAATCGATGATGGTCTGGATTGTAACCAAAGACCATGGGCCTGAAGATCGCCGAATTGGTTTCGCTTGGCGGCGGAACAGGGCCATCGCGAGGCGCAACTAGAACTCGGATTGCTGTACTACCACGGGGCTGGTATCGGCCTAGCTAGACTATGGCGAAGCGTTTAGGTGGGTACGTCGGGCGGCCGACCAGGGTAATGCGGAGGCGCAATACCAACTCGGATGCATGTACCGCAAAGCTCCAGGTCGGGAGTACTTCGTGGAGAGCCTCAAATGGTTCCGGTTGGCAGCGCGACGGGGGCACGCTCTAGCGCAGTTGGAACGCCACCGCGACAAGGATGCGAGTGACCGCCTCATGTACGGCGATGGGGGGCCAAAAACCCCGGATTCGGGTGACAATTCTCCCGGCTAGCTCTCTGCTCGGACGACAGAGCAGGATCTGCAACTCGTTCGGTCGTCGTGGATGGCCGACTTCCGGTTGGATCACGCCACGCGGAAGTTGGGTTGTTCGGCGTCAAGTTGCCGGGAAACGCGCGACCCTCGGATTGACCCTCCGTGACTCAGATTGCGCCCGCGCGAGCCCAAGCTTCCCCTGATCCGGCGCTCCGGCTCCGTGAATCTGCGGCGGGGCAGGGATTCCTTGCGCTATCATTGCGGATACATGGGACTCTTCTACGTTGGGTGCCGGGTTCTCAATCCGGCAACTTCCAAGTCGACCGTCGTGCGGCGGCTGATGGTCGACACGGGTGCCGAGTCCACGTGGGTCGACGCGGCGGTGCTGGAGGCGATCGGGATCGAACCTCGCAAGAAGGATCTCCAATTTCAGTTAGCGAACGGCCAGATCGTTACGCGCTCGGTCGGCTATGCCGTGCTTAGGGTCGATAAGGCAGAGACCGTAGATGAAGTCGTGTTCGCCCAACGGGGCGATCTCCAACTGCTCGGCGCGCGCGCGCTGGAAGGACTGAACCTGCAAGTGGATTCACGCCGGAAAAGGCTGGTGGCTGCAGGACCGATCGTCAGTGCCGCCGCCGTGCCTCCGCGATTCGGGCAGTTGGTGCGGGTCCTTTCGGAAGCTCCAAAGAGTCCGGGAAAGCCCCGGGCGAACAGGCCGAAGAAGCCTCGGGTTACCAGATCCAAAGCAAAATGAATGGCGCCGAGGTGCCTGAGAACCGCGTGCGAGTATTGCGTCGCGCCCCGATGTATTTCAGCGGCGTAGGGCTGCCAGAGGCCAAGTTTCGGTTCATTTGGCCGTAACACGCGCATTGCTTTCATGTGGCAGGCGATGATCCCGTGTGGCGCCAGAGCAATCAGAGGTGGCCAAAGGCGATTCGGAAGGAGGGGATCCAGCACGATCTCACCGCTCCCTCGGACCAAAATGGTCCGAGGCGTTATGGCCGTTATTGAAGGAAAAGGAGTTACCGGAAAGCGGCGGACCATTTTGGTCCGCGCTCTGTCCTGCACGTCACCTCTCCGTCTGGTCAGCCTCGTAACGCCCGAGCCGAAGCGGTGGGAAAGCCCGTTCTGCGAGCTGCGGTCGGATCACGCGCTTAACTGGCCAATCGTGGTGCCCGCGCGAGGCTAACTCATTGCCGACTCTTCAACTTACAGGCGCGTGCACAGATTGGACCAGTTAAGCGCAAAATAACCGGCCAAACTGCTTGATTTTTAATACTCTTACGCTGAATTAACGTGCAAGCAGATTTGGACCGGTTATTTTTGGCCACTCGTACAGAGCAGATGGTCGAGCCACGGGCACGCATGAGTGATGACCAGCGCTTACCTCGCCCCTCAACCTTGCTCCCGTGCAGCCCCCCTCCATGGAGTGTTCGGAAAACCGACTCGGCCGCCTAGGCGAACTCAGACAGATCTCGGGGATACAGGATTCCCTTTGAACCCCTCCCACGTTTCGTTAATTAAGTGGACAGCATTGTGGCTTCAGCCCGCCAAAGGCCCGAAGGGCCATGCCCACCGCCCAGCCTGCCCTACGTGAGGAAGGAAAACTTTTGCGTCAGATTTAAGAGCTTTAGCGCCCTGTAAATCCCAATATTGACGGCGCGCAGCGCGACCCTGACGGACGACCGATCGGCCAAATCGGCCAGTTCTTCCATCGCCCTGGCCGCACCTGCGTCGATCTTGACCACGGAAGAGAAATCCAGGATCAATTCGCCCCCGGCGCGGCCCACCACCTCTGCCGCCTCGCCGCGCAGCGTAGGAACTATGCGATCCGCATCGACCTGAATGGTTGTCATACCGCCGCCCCTTCCGGCTCGGCAACCGGAAGCGCCTTCGCCGGGCTTCGCCCCCGATAAGCGCGCCAAAACAGCCCGGCCAACTCGCTCATCAGCGGCATGCGCGGGTTCGAGCGCCAGGAAGGGTCGTCAAACGCGATCTTGGCCAGATCGGGTACGGCCCGTCCGAATTCCTCCTCGGAAATCCCCAGGTCCGCGATCGACCGCGGAATCTCCAGCCGGTCCAGCAGCTCCTCGGTCGCCCTCACCAGGTTCTGCACTTTTCCGGCAACCGTGTCGCCACCCAGGCCCAGCAAGTCCGCAACCAGGGCGTACTTCTTATGCGCCACATACGCGCGTTGGTTCGGCGAGGGCATGAACTTAGTAGGCACCGACGCGTTGTACGCCAGAACGTGCGGCAACATGAGGGCGTTGGCCCGCCCGTGCGAGACGCCAAACCGGGCGCCGAAGGCATGAGCCAGCGCGTGATTGACGCCCACCGACGCGTTCGAAAATGCCAGCGCCGCGATACACGCGGCATTGTGCATCATGCTGCGCGCCTCTTCGTCCTGGGGATGCTCGAAGGCCACCGGCAGATACTTGAACACCATGCGAATTGCCTGCATGGCGTTGGAGTCGGTGTAGGGCGAAGAATGAATCGACACCCCCGCTTCCAGCGCGTGAGTGAGGCAATCGATTCCGGTGTCGGCGGTAAGTTTCCGCGGCATGGACATCACGAACTGCGGATCGACGATGGCCACATCGGGACTCAACGAGTAGTCGGCGAGGGTCACCTTGCGCCCGCGTTCCTTGTCGATCAGGACGGCAAAGGGAGTGACCTCGCTCCCGGTTCCGCTGGTGGTGGAAATGGCGATCAACCGCACCTGGTTGGCGTTTCCGGCGGGATATTGGACCACCCGCTTGCGGATGTCCAGGAACGGGGCGGCCAATTCCTCCAAATCGGCCTCCGGCGATACATACTTGAGCTTCATGATCTTGGCCGCGTCGATCACGGAACCGCCGCCCAGGGCGATAATCTGGTCGGCTTTGTGAAGATTGAGCGCCTCCACTCCCTCGAGGATCACCTTCACCTCCGGCTCCGCATCGGGAATGGCCAGGACGCGGATGGGCGTTTGCGCCGGAATGGAGCGCCGTACGATATCGACGTGGCCCATCGCCTCGAGGTGCGGATTGGTGACGATGACGGTCGATCGCGAGGGGAAATGGCGGAGATTTTCGACTGCGTTCAAGTTGAAGTAGATTTGATTGGGAACGCGGAACCACATATGCGCCGGTGTCCTCCGGGCCACGCGCTTGATATTCAGGTAATGATACAGGTTGACGTTGTCGGTGGTGCTGTTGCCGCCGCCGGTCCCGCATCCGAACGAGAATGTGGGCACCATGTCGTTGTAAACGCCGCCCAGCGCTCCGATCGATCCCGGCGAATTTACAATAATCCGTCCGGCGTCGATTACGTCGCTGAACTTCCGGATAATTTCGTCATTGCGCGAAAAAATGACCGCCGTGTGCCCGCGTCCACCGGCATGATTCACGTCCAGGCATACCCGGAGCGCTTCATCGACCGACTTAGTGCGATAGACCGTGAGCACGGGGAACAGTTTCTCGACGGAGAGCGGATATTCCCGGCCCACTCCCTGAATCGGCGCAATCAACAGTTTCGTGTCCGGCTTCACCCGCAGACCGCACGCGCGGGCGATGTCGGTGGCTTTCTGGCCGACCGCCATAGGCTGCTGGAAACCGGTTTCGGGGTCGATCAGCATCCGTCCCAGCACAGCCGTTTCTTTCTCGTCGCAAATGTGCGCGCCTAAGTCGGCGAACTTCCGCAGCACGGCGTCGTAAATCTCATCGTCGATGACCACGGTTTGCTCGGAGGCGCAAATGGTTCCGTTATCGAAGGTCTTGGAGGTGATGATATCCACCACGGCCATGTCGAGCTGAGCCGTTTTTTCCAGGTATACCGGAGTATTGCCGGGTCCCACGCCCAAGGCGGGCTTGCCCGAACCGTAGGCGGCCTTCACCGCGCCCGGTCCGCCGGTGGCGTCGATCAGCCGGATGTCTTTGTGATGCATCAGGTAGACGTTGTCCGGAATGGTAGGCTCTTCCACGCAAGTGAAAACACCTTCGGGTGCTCCGTGCTTCACCGCGGTTTCGTACATGATCCGCATGGCCTCCCGGCAGCAGCGCCAGGCTTTCGGATGGGGTGCGAAAACCACCGCATTCCGCGTCTTGATGGCCATGATGCACTTGAAGAGCACCGTCGACGTGGGGTTGGTGATGGGGGTCACCGAGAAGATCAGCCCGATCGGGTCGGCCACCTCCACCAGGCCGCGCTCCGGGAACTCGCGAATGACTCCCACGCTGGGTTTATCCCGCACGTAGTCGTACACGAATTCCGTGGCCACCATGTTCTTGATGACCTTGTCTTCCAGCAGCCCGAGCCGCGTTTCTTCAATCGCTAAACGGGCCAGATTCTGAGCTTGTTCCAGCCCGGACAGAACCATCGCTTTGACAATGCGGTCGACGTCCTGTTGGGTGAACTGGGAGAAGATGGCGGCCGCGGTTCGGCCTTGCCGGACCAGCCCTTCGAGGTAAGCAATGCGTTCGTCGCTGAGGCTTGAGAGATTCTCCGGCATGCGCGCGTCCTCGACAATATAAGAAATAAGGCTCTGCTTCCCTGATAATAACCCGAGTACGCCGCGAGCTCGCCGGTTTATTTTGCGGCCGGCAGCATCCAGCCCCACGTCCGTGCGGGAAACAGCAAAGCCTGCCACTCCACCGCGGCGAAGTCTTTAAGCTGAAGCGGGGCGTGGAACATCCCGAAGCTGCCCAGGCATCGCGTCAAGAACTCCCGGACGATCACGTAATCGATCCGGATATCGGTCCCGGCAACATCCTGCAGAACCCCATCCAGCGTGAAAACGGACTTCCGGAAAAAGAACAACGCGGTCGGGAAATGGACACCCGCCAGGGCAATCTCATCCAGCAGGCGCATGGCGTCCAATGTGCCCGGCGACCAGCCTTTTGGAGGCTCGCGGAAGAACCGGTCCACGTGGAAGTCGATCAATCGTTCGCGGTCCACCCGGCGCCCGGGGGAGTTGCGGCTGAGCGCCCGAATCGCATCGCGGACTCCCGCCGCATTTCGCAATACCATCATCACCACCAGCAGCACCAGTTGACGGCGCGACTCCAGACTCAGCCGTTCCGCCAGGGCCCAATCCATCAGGACCAGTTCGCGGTCGGTCTCGTTGTACATCAGGTTCCCGGCGTGGGGGTCGGCGTGAAACACCGCCACATCCTCCCGGCAGAATAGCGGAACGGCGATCAGCGCCTCGATCAACTGGTCCGGTATGCGCCCGCGCCGGATGGGCGAGCGCGGAAACGCATCCGTCACCTTCACGTTGCTTTCCTCGCTCATGGCGGTGACGCGGGGGGTGGACAGCGGGCCGATGAGGCGGGGGACGCGGATGCCGAAGCTGGAGCTGTAAATGCGCTGCGCCTCCGCCAGCGTCTTCTGCTCGCGCTCGAAATCGAGTTCATGCTCGAGCAGCAGCCGCACTTCGACCAGCATCTCTTTGACATCGCTGACCTCGAATCCGTACCCGCGCTCCTTGGATGCCAGAAATTCGCCCAACTGCTGCAACAGCGTCATGTCCTCCGCGAAGCAGGCTGGAACGTAAGGTTTCAGGACCTTGAAAACACCGCGCTCGCGATCCCCGTCCGGCCTACGCCAGGTGAAGCGCAGGATGGCGCAAGCGCTGCCTTCCTTGAAGATGGCCGCATCCAGTTTCACGGCGTACCGCTCCATGGCGGGGCCCAGTTCCCCGCTGACGATCGCCCGAATTTCGGCCGGCGTGGCATCGGACATGCCGTTTTCGAGTTCCGCCAGCGCCTGTCTGAGCGCGGGCGACAAACTACGGTTCCGTGCCAGCACCTGGCCCAGTTTTTGAAGGCCGGGCATCTTGGAGATCAGCTTCAAAAGGCGAATTTCCGGCGGCGTTTCCGGCGGCAGCTCGACCTGTTCGACTATCTTCGCCGCCAGGCGCCGATTCGACAGGTGGGAAAAGATAAATTGGAACGAGTCTTCGACTATCGGACGCCACTTCTCATACTTATCGATCACCAGCGTCTCGACCGGAACGATGGCGGTAACCCATTTTCCGATGTCGGCCCGCCACGCCTTGGCGCCATCGGCGCTCAACGCCGCTTCGATCACGACGGGATTGTCAAACGCCCACACGTTCATTATCCGCTCCATGGCCCAAACAAGTCGAGAAAGGCATGAGCCGCCGATGAACGCAGATGAACGCAGATAAGATGGCGGTAACCCATTTTCCGATGTCGGCCCGCCACGCCTTGGCGCCATCGGCGCTCAACGCCGCTTCGATCGCGACGGGATTGTCAAACGCCCACACGTTCATTATCCGCTCCATGGCCCAAACAAGTCGAAAAAGGCATGAGCCGCCGATGAACGCAGATGAACGCAGATAAGAAGGAATGATTTGGTTTTATCGGCGTTCATCGGAGTTCATCGGCGGCTAAATTCTTCCTTCCAGGGCCTCTCCGCGAGGAACCCTTACTCTGCTCCTTCACGAGCGCTTCCAATTCCTCCACGCGGCGGCGGAGCCTTTCCATTTCCCGATATCGGCCCGCCACGCCTTCGCACCATTGGCGCTCAACGCCGCTTCGATCGCGACGGGATTGTCAAACGCCCACACGTTCATTATCCGCTCCATGGCCCAAACAAGTCGAAAAAGGCATGAGCCGCCGATGAACGCAGATGAACGCAGATAAGAAGGAATGATTTGGTTTTATCGGCGTTCACCGGCGTTCATCGGCGGCTAAATTCTTCCTTCCAGGGCCTCTCCGCGAGGAACCCTTACTCTGCTCCTTCACGAGCGCTTCCAATTCCTCCACGCGGCGGCGGAGCCTTTCCGTTTCGCCATCCTCGCCAGCCGGCGCCCCGCCGAAAATGTTCCCAATGAGACTCAATGGCGCCATCGCGGCAGAGCGCACGTCGCTGAGCCGCGCCTGCACCGTATCCTGAACGTTCCGATACGCATCGAACGCCGATTTCAAGTACCACATCATGAATTCCCGCCCGGCGCGGTCGGATGCAACTATCAACTGGCGAAGCAGTTCCAGAGGCAGCCCGGTGGGCTGGCCCTTGGCGTCCTCCAAAATGATCTGGGTCAGGACCACACGGGTCAGGTCTTCTCCCGACTTGGCATCCAGCACCTGGATCTCTTGGCCCTTGCGAATCAGCTCCGCCACATCTTCCAGGTTCACGTAGCGCCCGGCGGAAGTGTCGTAGAGTCTGCGGTTTGCGTATTTCTTGATGATTACGGCCATGCTGCGATGCAAGATCTTCCGATTCATATTGACACAAATGACGGAAAAGATCTATAGTGTAGCTGATGCTGCATTGCAGCAAAAAGGAGTGAGTAAATGCCAGCCAAAGCGAAATCCGAACCGGCGGCAACCCGGCATGAGTCGTCTTCCCCCTTCTCCCTGTTAACGGAGTGGGCGCGGCAAGGCACGGAGAGTTTCTTCGCCAGTCAACGGATCCTTTTGGATCTGGTGATGCGCCAAAACGCCAATGCCATGACGGCTATCCAGGACCGGCTGGGCGCCGTGCGCAGCGTACCGATCGCCGCCCTTACGGAAATGATCGGCGAGGGCGTGTCCAACTTGATCGCCGTGGATCGCGTGCTGCTTCACCTGGCCCAAAGAGAGAACGAGATCGTGGTAGGCGCCATGCAGGAACGGACCGGCAAGAGCGCGCCTGCCTCGGCCATGACCAATGTCATTCGCCACAGCATCGACACGTTCGTGGAAATGCAGTTGCATTTCCTGTCCCTGGTGGGCAAACAGGCGGACCTCTGGGTGGACGCCGCCAAGTCCGGCAAGCCCTTTGACGGCAAAGCACTGCCGGAAATGGCGCGAGAGAGCGTGGAGAATTTCGTCCACGCCCAGAAGAAGTTTCTTGACGTGGTTGCGGAAGAGACTGCCAACCTGACCAACGGCGTCACCAACGGCAGCTCGAGCAAGAAAACGAAACTGCCGGAACTGGCGCGGGAAGCCACCGAAGCTTTCATCGACGCGCAGAAGAAAGTGCTGGATGTCTACGCTCAACAGGGCGATGTGAATCTGAAAGCCGCTCGCACGGTGTTCGAAGGCTTGAATCCGTTCCAACCGGCGATCGTGAAGGAGTTCGCCCGTAACACCGTGGACAACTTCGTCACGGCGGAAAAAGCTCTGCTGGAACTGATGGCCAAGCCCGCACGCGCGGCCAGCCACGCCGAGGAGCACGCCCCGAAGAGAACTCCGCCGCGCAAGCGCCCCGTTTCCAAGCACGAGGCGGTTCCCGTCGGCGCGTAATGCTGTAGGGTGGGCTTCAGAGGTAGTTGCAAAATTCGTGGGTGCGACCGCTCCCTTACGGTCGCGGCTCTTTAAGCACCTGCCATTCAACGTGATTGTACGGAGCCGCGCGCGTCAGCAAGCGGATTCCGGAATCTAGCAACTCCCTCTTCAGTCCGCCCTCCTCCGGCTTCGTGCCCTTCGGTGCGTCGGTAACGAAGAAGCCGGAGAGATTCCTCGTGGAAGCCGGCTGAAAGCCGGCTGCAGGCTGAAGCCCGCCCCGCGCGCAGAAAGCTGCTACGCTCAGACCTTGAAGGATGGTGACATGTCAGAGAAAGTGGCAGTGTTCGACACCACCCTGCGAGACGGCGAACAAGCCGCTGGCACGCGGCTCGGCAGCAGGGAAAAACTCACAATCGCCCGCCAGTTGGCGTTGCTCCGCGTGGACGTCATCGAGGCGGGCTACCCCGGCTCTTCGCCCGAAGACGCCGAAGCCGTGCAACTGATCGCGCGCGAGATCGAAGGCCCGGCGATCTGCGCCTTGTCGCGAGCGGTCCCGGTAGATATCGAGGCTTGCGGCAAAGCCCTGGCCCGCGCCCGCCGTCCGCGGATCCACACCGGGATTGGAGCCTCGGACATCCACATCGCCGGCAAGTTCCGGGACGAGCGCTACGGCAAGAACCTGGGCGAAAAAAAGGCGACCATTCTGCGCATGGCGGTGGACGCCGTCAAGCTGGCCCGGCAATACGCCGACGACGTCGAATTCTACGCCGAAGACGCCGGCCGGGCCGATCCGGCATACCTGGTAGAGATGCTGCACGCGGCCATCGATGCCGGCGCCACCGTGGTCAACATTCCCGACACCACCGGCTATTCCGTGCCGGAGCAATACGGCCGCCTGATTCGCACGGTTCGCGAGAAAGTGCCCAACATCGCCCAGGCGACCATCAGCGTCCACTGTCACGACGATCTGGGACTGGCGGTGGCGAATTCTCTCTACGGCATCCTCAATGGCGCGCGCCAGGTGGAGGGCACCATCAACGGAATCGGCGAACGGGCCGGGAACGCGGCGCTGGAGGAAGTGGTCATGGCCCTCCGCACGCGCGCCGATTTTTTCAACCTGCATACCGACCTGGATGCGCGCGAGTTCTACCGCACCAGCCGGATGGTGGCCAATGCATTGGGAATGAAAGTCCCGCCCAACAAGGCTGTGGTTGGCGACAACGCGTTTTCCCATAGCTCGGGGATTCACGTGGATGGCTTCCTCAAGGAACGCGAGACTTACGAAATCCTGCGGCCCGAGGACGTGGGCGTTTCCGAAAGCCGGGTGGTACTGACGGCGCGCACCGGCCGGCATGGCCTGCGGGACCGGCTCAAGAAACTGGGCTACGCCCTTTCCGACCTGGAGTTGAACCAGGCCTACGATCGCTTCCTGGCCGTGGCCGACAAGAAGCAGGAGGTATTCGACGAGGATCTGATCGCCATTCTCCACGACGAGCTCCATCCCCTGCCGGAAATTTACCAACTGGATTACCTGCACATTTATAGCGGGACGGCGGCGATTCCCACGGCGACCGTGAGAGTGCGCCTGAAGGACGGAGTGCGTGAGGGAGCCGCGATCGGAGACGGCCCGGTGGATGCCGTCTGCAAGGCCATCTCAGCGGTGACGGGCACGGCCGCCAAACTCGGCCGGTACGAGATTCGGGCGGTGACCAGCGGTACGGAGGCTTTGGGCGAGGTCACCATGCAGGTTGAGGACGCGGGGCGAAAGGTGCTCGGGCGGGGCGCTTCCACGGACATTATTGAAGCCAGCGCCAAGGCTTATATCGACGCCTTGAACAAACTCGCCAACCTGGCGGGAAAGTTGTGAGCGGCCCGATTCGTCCGCAAAAAGGCTAGTATCTCAGCTTTGTGGGGCCAATCCTGGTTGGTGACTACCGGCTAAAAGCCGGTAGATTCAGGTTGCGGCTGAAAGCCGCCTGAAGTGCGTGGCGACAGGCGTTGGTGGGGCGGACCCCCAGGGTTCGCGGCCGACGCCCCCGCTGGCCCCCCGGCTGCGGAAGAACTCGAGCAGCGGCTCCAGGGAGACCCGCGCGGACGAGGGCGTCCGCCCACAAAGGCAATAGCTGCTGGAAGCTGTCCGCCCGGAAGGCGGAGGGATTAGACCTGGAGATTGAACCTAAAGGCGGGCTTCAGCCTAGGCTTCAGCCGGGCTTCAGCCCGCCGGAAAGCACCTCGCTTGCTACCGCATCCTGCCGGCCTCTGACTTCATAATCAACGCGTTCTTATACGCCTGTTCCGCGTACGGTCCCGAGATGGCCGCGCACTGGTCGCTGAACTTGGCGCCTTCCAGGACCTTGGCCTTGCTCATGGTCATCTTCCCCAGGTTGTAGTTGGCCGTGCCTAAATAGAACAGGGCCGCCGCCGTCCTGACGTCGTTGCCTTTGACATAGGGCAGCGCGGCACGCAGGTTCTTGTCGGCAGCGGCATACTGGTTCTTCTCTCCGGCAACCACACCGGAAATCCAGTATCCGCTTCCGATCTGCAGGCTCTTCCTTTTCTCCCAATCGGCTTCCGACATGCCTTCGGGCTTGGGGCGTTTGCCCAGCGCCGCCACCAGCCGGTTGGCATAGCCCTGGGCGCGATCGCTTTGGTTCAAAGATCTGGCATGCTCGGCCAGGAAGTACAGCAGATCCGGGTTCTCCGGAAAATTAGCCAGCGCCTTCTCGGCGATCGCCGGAATCTTGGCCGAGTAGCCCGCCTGGTTCAGAGCATACAGATAGTTGGCATAAGCGTCGTCCAGGTATTTGCTCTTGGGATTCAGCGCCTCCAGCGCCGCCAGCAGATCCACCGTGGTGGCGGGCTGGGACCTCACGGCCAAGTCCACCAAAGCGTACTCCGCCTGGAGATCGACGTCCTTGGCGTATTCCACGCGCTTGGTCCAGGCGTCTTTCTCGTCCGCATCTTGCGGAGCGGCTTCGGCCGCGGCTTTTCGCGCCAAGGCGGAGGTCTCGGCGGCCAGCTTCTTTACTGCCACTGCGTCGCCCTTGGCTTCCGCGTCTTTAAGACTCTGATAGGTGGTTTCCAGATCCTGCGTGCGGCCGACGCCAGGAATGCCCACAAGGAGCACCATCATGCTCAGAACTGACAGTTTCATCGTCATTCCTCTCAACTAGGAGTATTAATACCCGATTCTCAGCACTATGATTCTGCGCGCTTTGCGTCCCGGATGCAAGGGGGGATTGCAACCATCCGCGCGGCTCTTGACAGCGCGCCACCCGCAGCTCTGAATGTACGTTTTCGTACAATCCGCGCAGCAGGGCGGAAATTATGATCCGAAGTGCCGCCGGATCCGGCGTTACCTATAGACTCGATCTTGGGTTGGGAGGCCGCATGTCGAAGCACAACGGGGGGTTAGGGTACGCCTGCGTGGCGATCCTGGGGGTCGCAGCACCGGGGCTATGGGGCCAGTACGCGCCGCCGCCGACGTCCTATTCGGTGACGCAGGTGAATGCCATGATGGGCCCTGGCGCCACCATGCAGATCTACCGCGACGGCTCGAAGGCGATCATGGACGCCGACCACGGCGCGCACCACACCCGCACGCTCTACGACCTTCAGGCCCATGTCAACTACACCTGGGATATCTCCACCCCTGCCAACGGATGCACTTCCGGGGAGTTTTCGGGCGATTGGGGTGACCCGTTCTCCGCGCCCGACGTGGACCAACTGATCAAGTCCGCCACCAAACCGCCGGGGAGCGAGACGGTCAACGGATTCAGCACCAAAGTGTACGAAGCGGTGGATCCCCAGTCCAATTACAAGGTCAAAGTCTGGCGGGAACCGAAGTACGGAATGGTGATCAAAGCGGAAATGACTCCCCCGGGAGGCGCCACCATCACGGTGATCGAGACCAAACAGTTCAGCCTCGCCAAACCCGCCGCCTCGCTCTTCGTTATGCCGGCATCCTGCGCCCCTCCGGTCCACGTCCCCACGGACGCGGAACGCTTCGCCGCCGAGACCGGCGACAATGGCGCGAATTTCGAAGCCGCCAGCAAAGGGCCGGGCTCGCCCAATTCCTGCACCATGGTACTGCGCGTAGTCCGCACGGGCTCCATGGAGCCGGTCACCAAGTACCAGGTGGCCCTCGACCTGAGCCTCGATGTGGAGCATCCGCCCCACTACGACTTTGGCGTGAGCAGCGCCGACCACCCGGCTCGGTTCTCCGGCGGCGCGATGAAGGAGTACACCGCTCAATTGCGGAATGGGGTCCTGCGCGTGCCGAATATTCCGGCGAATTTCGACCTGGAATTCGCCTTCGGAGGCGCCGGCATGTCCGGCGGATACATGTACCGCCATTGCAGCGGTCCGGAGACGGTATTGCTCTACGTGGTGAAAAATCCCGACAAGATCTCCGAGGGCGGCGATTGGATGTGGGTTAAGTCCGGCAAGTTCGCCACGGCGCCGGCACGCTGAGGAGGAATCGCATATGAAAATCGTGAGTCAGTCATCCGACGAAATGGTGCTCCAGGAAGGCAACATCCAGGGCATCGTGATCGGCGCCGCTTGCATCGTTGCTGGCGTACTCGCCATATATTTCCTTCATTCCACCAAGCCGATGGCCGTGTGGATCGGCCTGGCCGCGGCCGCGCTGGGGGTCGGCGTCATTTGTTTCGCCTCCTCCATCACCGTGGATGCCACCAAATCCAAGGACCGGCTTGTATACCAAAAGAAGCGGCTGATCGGCGCCAAGATCTCCACTTACGCGATTTCCGATGTTCTTCGCATCGAGACGCGCAAGCAGTGGCGCATCGAAAATGCCGGCGCACCGAATCGCGAAACTGCCAACCCGCCGCAGCCGGTGCTGGTGGCCCAATCCGTGATCGTCTTTAAGAGCGGTAAAGAGCTGGCGCTGGATCACCAGAAGAACTCTTCCAGCATGCAGATGGGCGCGGCGGTTCTGATGAGCGGGCAGGGCTCGGAAACCGCCATGGCCAACCGCGTCGCCGCTTTTCTGGGCGTTCCCTTCCAGGAAATCATGCCGCCTAACATGATGGGGATGGGAGGAATGGGCGGCGGACTCAATATTCAGGTCGGACGCCGATAGGTTATTCGGGGGGTACGCCTGCCTGCTGGCCCAGGGGGCCCTTTCCGCGTCCTGGAATCGGTGCGGCGGCGGTGCGCGCAGGCGGTGCGAAGGGGATTTCGCGACAGATATTGGCGGCCCCTGACCGCTACGCACGCGAGCGAGGGTCACGCCGAATGCGCGGCAGCAAAGATCACATCAGCAGCCGCAAGCCAACTCGTGAATACCGATTACAGTCAGAGCAGATGTCCGAATTGGCGGCTCAGTGGATGAGTGAACCTCGCTTGCGCCAGTGTTGCCCAAATCAATCGGGAGGATCATACAGCTTGCGTGCGGCAAGTCGCCCCACGGCCTCTCATGCAATAGTCGTAGCAGTTCTTGTGCCCGATGTAGACGCGCCGAAGCGACTCCCCCAGCGTCGCTCCCATCTCGAATCGTGGATCGTCGTAGATCACAGGGCACGGGTAGTAGCGGAGCTCGCCGTCGATCTTCTGAATCGACCGGCTGAAGTGGCACATCAGCGACTCCGGGGATTTGCCGAGCGCCGCGAAGCAGTTTGTAGTCACGAATACCTCGGCATGCGGCAACTCGCCGCGGCGCGCAAGAGTTGTGACGTAATGGCCCATTTCGAGCATGTTCTCGATCAGGCTGACTTCGACGGCCGCGCCAGGAAACAGAGATCGATAACTCTCCCGTATCTGCACATCGGTCCGCCCGTCCAACAGCGGCCGTTCGCCCGCAATCACCAGCGCGAAACCCATCTCGGCCAGCAGCCGGATGGTGTCCGTCGTTTGCGCGAACGTGCCTCGGCCGCGGACGGCATCGTGGCGCTGCGCGTCGGGACTCTCCAGAGTGATGCGCAGAGTCAGTCTGTCACCGTGGCGCTCATGCAGGCGCCGCAGCGCTTCGAAGTGATTCCGGATGTACAAGCGTCCGTTCGTGAGCACTTCGACTGGCGCGATTTCAAGAGCGAGGGCCAGGCTTTCCAGGAATTCGCCGTTCCGCCCCGCCCGGCCGCGTAGCACGTCCTCGTTAACAAAGACTTCTCCGCCAGTGAAGCAGATCTTCTGAACCCCGAAGCGCGCGGCGTCTTCCAGGTGAGGCGCGAGTTCGGCGAAGGCGATCTGCTCCAGCCGGTTGTTCGCCGGAGACGACGCCGTATAGCAGTGCTTGCAGCGAAGGTCGCAAAGAGTGCCTTGGATCACCCAAAGGTCTTCCAGCACGGGCTCGGCCCCGAGATGCTTCGGGTCCACGAATCCGCGCTCTTCTCCGCGCGGGTTCACCAATTCGAGTCCGTCGGGGTGTCGGGGTCCGATCATTTCCGGATTCAATAGGAGTGTACCAGTCTTCTTCGTGCGGCCTGATAAGCTGATCTGTTCCGGTTTCGATGCCTGCCGCCCCGACCATATCGATCGTTGTTCCCGTTTACAACGAAGAGGCCGCCATCGGCGGGTTGCTGGACAACCTGGGCGCTCAGAGGTTTGCGGAGGTCATCGTGGTGGATGGCGGATCGACCGACCGCACCGCGGAACTTGCCTCGCAAAGGGCCTGTTTCATCCGAAGCGAGATTGGGCGCGCGGCGCAGATGAACGCGGGAGCGGCGGCCGCTTCCGGTGAGACGTTGCTGTTTCTTCACGCCGACGTTCGCCTCGAGGAAGGTTCCCTGGACCAGATCCGCCGCGCCATGGAGGATGCCGCCATCGTGGGCGGCAACTTCGACATTCGGTACGAAGGAAACGACTGGGCCGCCGCCACCTTCACACGTATCAACCGCTGGCGTCGAAAATGGGGGATATTCTATGGCGATTCCGGCATCTTCTGCCGGCGGCCGGTTTTTGAAAAACTGGGTGGGTACCGGTTGTGGCCGGTCATGGAGGACTACGATTTTGCGCGGCGGTTGTCGAAAGCCGGCAGGTTAGCTTTGCTCGAATTTCCGATTCGGGTTTCCGGCCGCCGATGGCGTAACTCCGGGCTGTTGCGGACTCTGTGGAGTTGGCTTCTGATCCAGGGGCTGTATTATCTGGGCGTTCCGCCTCGCCTTCTGGCTCGACTTTATCGGCACGTCCGGTGACATCGTTCTCACTCTTACGTTCCCATCTTGAGGCCCGTTTCGGCATAAAATCGAGTGTTGCTCCCCCTGATCGTTCTATTCGCGAAAGCGCCGACGCCGGGGCGCGTGAAGACGCGGCTGGGAGTCGACCCGCTACGCGCTACCGATCTTCACTCCTCGTTCGTTCGCCAGACACTGGCCATGCTGGAATCCTTTCGCCGCGATGCGGACCTGGAACTCTCCACCGACGAGCCAACGCAGGCCTGGTGCGAGTTTCCCGTGGCGCGGTCGGTGCAGGGCGCCGGTCAACTCGGTGAACGGATCTACGCGGCTCTCGAACACGCGCTGGCGGCGGGACGGCCGAAGGCAATGATCCTCGGCAGCGACTCCCCAGGACTGCCGGCGGCGCACATCCGCGCCTTGTTGGCCTCCGCTGCCGATGTATCCCTGGGCCCGGTAGACGATGGCGGGTTCTACGCGATCGCATGCGGAAGAACGGCGCCGGCCATGTTCGAGGGCGTTCGATGGTCTACCGGCTCGACGCTCAGCGATACGGTAAAGGCGCTCACGGGTTGCGGGCTCAGCGTCGAACTGGGACCCCCGTGGTTTGACGTGGACAGGCCCGAAGATCTTACGCGGCTGGGCGGGAAATGATGTGGCGGCTTCCAGGGCTGCATTACGGGTGGAGTTTCCGATGGCCAGGCCCGCACCCGGGGATGGTCCGCCGGTTCCAACGTCTGTTCGGATGGCGCGGCGATATCCGCGGCGTGACAGCGCTCCAGGGACCGTTGTCATGATGGCGCGCCCCGGCGCATGATCTAAAGAAGGAAACGGTATGGCGAAACTCTCCGATCTCAAGCTGGCCTACCGAGTTTTCATGAAGGCCTACCCATACCGCAAAGTCGACTGGCGGCCGGGCGCGCGCTTAAGCAAGCTGCTGCGCGAGGCTCGGGTCGCGGCCGTCACCACCGCGGCTTTTTTCAAGCCGGACCAACTTCCATTCGATGCCTCCATTCGTGGAGGAGACTGTTCCTACCGCGTGCTGCCCCTGGATACCGCCTTGAGTACATTGGCTATCGCTCACCGAAGCGACGCCTTCGACATCCGCGGAATTGCGGCGGACAAGAATCTGGCTCTGCCGCTGGATCGGCTGAAGTCCTTGGCGGAAGAGGGCGTCATCGGCTCGGTTGCGCCTCGCCATTTCAGCTTCATGGGTTCGATCTCCGCGCCGGGCCGCCTCATCCACAGTACTGCGCCAGACGTCGCCCGCATGCTGGTGGAAGACGCGGTGGATGCCGTTCTACTGACGCCGGTCTGACCGATGTGCCATCAGTCGGTCGGACTGATCCAGAGCATCATCGAGAAGGCCGGCATTCCCACTGCCTCCATCACGCTGTGCCGCGAGATCACCGAACGAGTCGCTCCGCCTCGGGCATTGTTCGTGGATTTTCCATTCGGATATCCTCTGGGCGCTCCGAACGACGACGCACTGCAAACGCGGATTGCCCTGTCGGCCTTCGCCCTGCTCACAGAGACCGTACCGCCTGCTATCGTTCGGGACTTCGCAGTCCTTCGCTGATTCCTACTGGCCCGGGAGCTTCGGCGGATCACCCGGTTGTCGAGTCGCAAGCCGGCCTCGTCCTGTTGGAATCAACGTTCGTTGGCCCGCACGGGATCGCTGTCGATAATAGCCCTTGTCACCGCCCCGCCGCTCACTCATGGCGGAGCGCCTCGACCGGGTCAATGCCGCTCGCGCGGCGCGCGGGCAGCCAGACGGCGAGAAGAGCCACGGCGCTCAGAAGCAGCGGCACCGATACGAAGACGACCGGGTCCCGCGATTTTACCCCGAACAGAAAGCCCGCGATGAAATGCGCGAGACCGAAGGCAGCGGCGCAGCCGATCGCGACTCCGACCAGCGCCACGCGCATACCCTGAAAGATGACCATATTTCGCACATCGCCGGGCTCGGCGCCCAAGGCCAGCCGCACTCCCAGTTCCGGCGTGCGCTGCTCGACGGAGTGCGCCATCAATCCGTAGATGCCGATGGCAGCCAGAAGCAGCGCCGAGCCGCCGAAGATGGCGAGAAGCAACATATTAAACTCCCGGCCGGCGGTCGATTGGGCCCGGATCTCATCCATGGAACGCACACTCGATACCGGAAGACCGCCGCTCGCCCGGATCAGTTCTTTTTGAATCGCAAGCCGGAGCGCAGCCGTGTCTCCCGATGTGCGGACGATCCAGGCTACGGGGGTTCGCACGATATACGCACTGAGATCCTCGGGCGCTTGCGCCACCGGAAAGTACACGATGGCCGGCGGGTTCTGCGTCAAACCGTATGTGCGAACGTCTCCCGCGATCCCGACGATCTGCCAGGGCTGGGCGGGCAGATCGGGAAATTCGAGGGTAGCCTGAAGGGGCGATGCAAGCGACTCCTCGCCTGGCCAGTAGCGCCGGGCCATGGCTTGATTCACCATCACCACCGGGGTGGCGCCCATGGCGTCGCGATCCGCAAAAGCGCGGCCGCGAACGATAGGAATGCGCAGGGTATCGAAGTATCGCGGTGAAATAGTCGCCACATCCACATCTCCATGGTCCCGGCCTTCGAGCGGCCGTCCACGGACGATCACACCTCCGATGATGTTGTTTTCAAACGGCAGGCAACAGGTGGAACTGGCCGCCAGCACTCCCGGTATTGCGCCGATGCGCTGCACACTGTCGCGGACGAGTTCGGCAACGCCGGACGACTTTTGAAACCGGGGACTTGCCGCCAGCGAGACGCGCAGGGTGAGCACATTTCGGCTGTCGAAACCTGGATTGACGAACTGCAATGCGATGTAAGAGCGAATCAGTAAGCCGGCCCCGACCACCAGGATCAATGCCAGCGCCACTTCGGCGGACACCAGCAGCGATCGAGCTTTGGTCTGGCGGCGTCCGGCGCCGGACCGCCCGCGGCTTTCTTTCAGCGCTTCATTCAGATTGGCGCGGGAGCCTTGCAGCGCCGGCATCACGCCAGACACCATGCAGGTGGCCAGTGACACCAACGCGGTGAACAAGAATACCCGCCAGTCCGCAGTAACGGCGGACCCGCGGTCGCCGATCCGCGGAAAGCTGACCGTATTAAGCGCCAGCAGGGCGCGGATGCCGATGGCGCCGAGAGCCAGCCCCAGTGCTCCTCCGACGGCCGAGAGCAGCATACTCTCGGTGAGCAGTTGGCGGGCAATGCGGCCCCTACCCGCGCCTAGCGCGGCGCGGATGGCAATTTCGTGCCTTCTGCCGGCGCCACGCGCCAGGGAGAGGTTCGTGACGTTGACGCATGCGATGACCAGCAGGAACGCAACCGCGCCCGAGAACACGCTGAAGTCTTCGCCGCCAACCATAGCCGCGCGCAATCCAACGAGGGTGAACACTGCTTTCGGGTGAAGGTCGGCCGCTGGAAACCTCCGCCGGAACTGCGCCGTGGCGAGCTGAAGTTGCGCTTGCGCGCCACGGAGGCTGATTCCAGTTTTGAGGCGGGCCGCCACGGTGAAATAGCCGTTCGCATCTGTGCTGGGGTCGTCAATTTGAAACGGCGTCCAGACATCAATCAGATCGCGGTCGTCGCTCCTGGTAAAGTCCGCGGGAAGTTCGGGCGCCGCGATTATCCCTACTATCCGGTACGGTTTCCCGCCCAGGAAGATTTCTTTGCCAATCGCGTGGAGATCGCCCCCAAACTCGCGCTTCCAAAACTCCACACTCAGCACCACGACATCGCCACCGCCGGGCCGATCTTCTCCCGCCGTAAAGGTGCGGCCGAACGCGGCCCGTTCGCCGAAGAGACGAAAATAGCCTGACGTGACCGACGCCGACCGGAGTTGTTGGGGCCGATCGCCTGTCCGACTGATGCGGCCGTATCGGTATGCACAAATATCCTGGTATGCGGTGGCTTGCTCGCGCCAGAAATTAAACTCCACGGGGGACGCTGCCGTTTCCCACTCCCCCGCCGGCGACGAGGTCGCGAAGACGGCGATCCTGTCCGGCTCAGGATAAGGAAGCGGCCTGAGCAGCACCGCATTGACCACCGAAAAAATCGCCGTGCTGGCTCCGATGCCGAGCGCCAGCGCCAGGACCGCGGCCGCGGTGAAGACGGGCGCTTTCGAAAGCGCTCGAATTCCATACCGCACATCCTGCGAAAATGTCTCGGCGGCGTGGAGGCTGCCGCTCTCATTTTGATCCTGCTTCACGCTGGCAATCCCTCCCCGGGGAACGGCGCGAGCACTTTTCCTCTCGGTAATGCGCCGCTGTACGAGATTCGACGGCAGCGCTAATAAGCTGGTTTCTGGAAAAACGGCGTATCGGCCTGTGGACGTGGCGGCGCGTCGAATTCGTCCAAAGTCCCGCCGTCGGTGGGCTCGGTCGAACCGGCATCGCAAGGAACGATAGGGCATGACACGGCCGACTGGCCTTGGTAGATCCACGGGGTCAGTTTACCGACAACCCCACATATCGGGAGCTTGCCGTACCTCCTCCAGCGATTTAGCGCAGCGACCGTGACTGGACCTGCCAGCCGGGATCGGTGCAGAGCCCGCGTTTGTCGCCGACAAAGTAGCCCCTGCCTTTGGCGCTGCTGTCGCCCTGCAGTTGCCAATTGAGCCACGCCACGGCAACCTGACCGAACGGTCCGCCGTTGTCCTGATTGTAGGTACCGCCATGGCCCACCGACGGATAGACGCCGTAGAAGATCGGGACGCGTTGCGGCATCATCTCGAAATCACTCTTGCCGTTGGCATATGCGATGTCGCGTTCCCCGCCGGTAATGATGATGACGGAAGAGTGGATCCCGGCGATGATCTTTTGGTCTTTTTCAATCAGGCCGCTGTTCCAAATTCCCACGGTGGCGATGCGCGGGTCCGCCGAGGCGCCATAGGACATAAGCCCGCCGCAGGACATACCCATGACTGCGACATGGCCGGTGTCCACTTTCTGATAGAAGCGGCTCTTGGAGTCCTTGACTTCCTTCTCCATCCAATCGATGGCAGCAATCAACGCGGAGCCGTCAGTCATATTCCCCCTACCACCTGGAGCCGCATTACCTCTCGCCGCCGCCGCGCCGGGTGCACCGCCGGGTGCACCCCTGCCTTGACCCGCGCCGGGAAGGCCGCCCGGACCTCCGTTCCGCAGGCCTGACACAGGGGCGCCATTTGCACCGCCAGGCCCCCCGGCGTTCTGTACCGGCGGGCCATCCGCCACGACCACGTACCCGTAAGACGCGATCTCCGACGCATACTCCGGAAACATCAGGCCGTTCTTGGCGCAGCCGCCTTCCCCCCACACCAGGAGCGGGTACCTGGACGCAACCAGATTCGCGGGACGGTAGATGGTGTGCGTCGCGAGCCCTTGGTCGTGTTCAATAACAACGTGATTGGGCCCCGTGGGTGGGTCGCCCTTCCGCGCGTTGTTCACAACGCGGATTTTCTCGTTCGTGCCTTGCGCAATCAACGTCGAAACGAGGGCGGCCGCGCCGAACGCGAGCGCCAATGTCATCTTCGGTTGCATGTATCTTCCTCCCCTATTTGGTGCTCTCGTACATCGTAATCCTTACGCCTCCGTTGGCAATACCCGGGTTTGAGCTCAGATACAAGCCGGTATTGAGGTAGGCGAAGGGGCCGTCGATGCGAGTTTCAAACGTCGGGACCAAGCCGCCCGCGGCCGAGGTGGTGTTGCGAACGATGATGATTTCGCCGTCTGAGGATTGCCATAGGTAGCGCGCGTCGATGGCCGGGGGACCAGAAAGGTTCTGGTAGTCCGCACCGCCGGCGAGGACTTTGCCTGTGATGCGTCCACTGAGGTCGCCCCCAATGATAGGGATAATGTTGCGGTTGCCGCGCTTGCTGGCTCCCACGTGCTGCGAGGGGCTCAGGCCGACGGATTCGACAATTAATTCCTTCCCTGGCTTCTCCGTAGGGTCCTTCTGCCTGAAATTCCACGGCTGGGGTGGGACGCCATCGGGCTTGGCGATACGGATCACGTTTGCCGCATCGGCATCGATGGGTACACCCGAGACGTCGTAGACGCGCAAGGTCAACGTCTTGGCGCTTTCGTCCACAATGCGCCGCGCTACATACTTGCCCGTGTTCAGCCATTCGGGCGAGCTTCCGTACGGGGCCTCGAAGTCCATCGCGACGCGGACATCCTTTGCGCCGGGGCCTCCGCGCTGCGCGAGTAGATGTACTTCCCATCGTCAGTCTTGAAGACCATGATATCTTCGACCTCGACGGCGCCGTTGGAGAGTGTCAATTCAAAGTCTAAGGCTCCGGTCATGACGGTGGCCGAGAGTCTGGGGCCGGTGACCTTGCCTTCGAGACCCACAGTGACTCGGCGATCGCCATAGGGAGTCTTGCCGATGCTCGCCAGACGGTCGAGTTTCATCTCCGCTTCAAAGATGAGTGTTCCGCTTTCGGGGTTGGGGATACCGTCGGGCATGCCACAATCCCAGGTTTTATGGGGCACAATCACCCTGGCGGCGGCTTGGCCTCTGACCAGCTTCGCGGCCGGACCGGTCAGCGCAACGGCGCCCGTCATCAGTAGGAAAGTACGTCGATTTGAGAAGGCGATGCAAGGCATTACGAATCTCCCTGGCTGAGGCCGAGATGCCATTTTCGCACGCAGCGGGTTTTAACGTGAATCCGTGACATGAGGAGCAAATCGACTGGTCCAGCCGCACCAAGCTCAACCTCCGCGGTCAGGGGGCACTTGGATCTATTGTCGACGTCTCGGACTTTGGCCCGCCGATGGACGCCGATAACCGCCAGCGCCTACTCGCGCCGCACCCCGGACCCGCCCGCTCATTAAGCAACCTGTCAATTATCTCTGCGCAGAATGCGGAGTGGGTCGACCATGGAAGCGCGCCGCGCGGGGAGAATGCCCGCGACCGCGACCGCACAGGCCAACACAATGGGCCCGGCAATCCACACCCAGGATTTCGGCGACTCGATATTCGATGCGACTCGGGGCAGCAACTGCGACAGGAGGAGCGCGCCGAACATGCCTGCCAGAGCGCCGGCGCCGGCAAGTTGCCCTCCTTCGCGAAGTACCTGGCAGATCACGTGCCGGCGCCGTGCCCCCAGGGCGATTCGGATGGCCATATCCCGCCGGCGTGCCCGTGCGGCGTCATTCAGGGCGCCGTACAAACCGAGAACGCTGAGGAACAGCGCCGTGGCGGCGCACGCGCCCACTATCAGCGTCGCAATGTGCAGCGGCGCCAGCGCCGTTTGACTCAGGTACGTTTCCAGCGTCTCGACCACGAGCGGAGCCGGACCGCGGCCGGGCACCGATTCAAGAGTCTGTTTCATCGCGATCAGCATCGGGCCGCTCGCCGCTCGCGCGCCGGCGATCAGCCGCATGGCTTGCAGGCAATCCTGCGCCATCGGAAAGTAAATCGTGGGCTCCGCCCGCCGCTCAAAAACGCCGACCTGCGCCGAGTGCACCACGCCGATAATTTCGGTCCGCTCGCCCATGTCGTCGATGATAGCCGCTCCCACGGCGTTTCCACCGAAGTAGAGGCCGGCGGCCTCCTGATTGACCACCGCAACACGGCACCCGCTGGCGCTTGGATCTTCGGAGAAGACCCGGCCTGCAACCAGCGAGAATCCCATGGCGGCAAAGTAATTTGGCGACACGACGTTGGTGTCGAATTCGGACCGCTCCAGCCTTTGCGCCACGGGCGCGAAAAAACGAGCCAGGGCGATTCGATCCAATGGGGGCCCGGCCTGATTCGTGTAGTCGTAGTAGATCGTCGGGCGGTTCGGCACGGCCGTGGATGGTCCCTTTCGAGCAGCCACCACCCCGATAATCTCGACCGGCATGCCCCCTGCGTCCTGAATGGACCGGCCGGCGGTATCGCCGCCGAAAAGAACCTCGGCGGCCTCTTCATTGACGATTGCGGCGCGGCAGGTTCGATCCCGGAAACTGAACGTTCGCCCAGCTTTCGGCGGCCAGGAGAACTGCGCCACCGAATCGGAAGTGAGCCCGGCCACATCCAGCTTGACCTCGCGGAGCGGCAGCGCCTGTGGCTCGACGCGGAACGAGCGCCACGAAGGCTCACTGCCCGGCAGGCGCGCGGCCCAAGCCACTCCTGAAACACCGGCCAACGATCGCGCCGCCCGCTCGACAACCCGGAAATATTTGAGATCCACATCGACATCGGGGTGCACTTGCACCATGGCCACTATAGGCTCTCCGAGGCGATGGCTGACGCTGGTCCGGAGCGCTTCACGAAAACCCTCGTAGAGAAAACCGGTGCAGATCAGCAGAAGGCAGCAACACGCCATCTGGGCAATGACCAGGCCCGCGCGCGCGGCTCTGGCGGTCTTGGATGGGCCGGCGCTTTCGCGGCCCAGCACGGCCGCCGGGCGATCGTGTCGAACTTCAAGCAGCGGCAGAAGGCCGCAGGCGATAATGAGTCCGGCGCCCGCCGCGCATGCCGCGGCGATGCTGAAGAAGTCCGGAGCCAGCACCAGGAGCTCGGCGTCTTGTTCGAACAGGAGCGCCGGGACAATTTTTGAAGTCCACGCGGCCAGCAGCATGCTCAGCGCACCGCCGGCCAAAGAAATAACGACGCTGTCCGAGAAAATGGCCTGGGCCAGCCGGCCGCGGCTTGCGCCTAACGCCACGCGAATGGAGATCTCATGCGAGCGGCGAGTGGCGCGCCCCAGCAGGAACGAGGCAACGTTCACGCAAGCGATGAAGAATACGAACTCCGCCGACACTTGAAGCAGCGTGCCGACACGCGAGAGTCCTTCCGCCATTTCCGGAGTCATGCCCGTGTACGGAAGAACGTTTATTTCGCCGGAGCCAATGCGGAGGGCGCTCGCTTGATCCGTTGAGACACCGGAGCGCAGCCCAGCGAGCACCCAAAAGTTCCGGGTGCTGCGATCACGTCCTTGTAGCGACTCCTCGCGCAGCGGCATCCACAGGTCGATCGGCCGGTCGCTGTACAGACCTTCAAGGCCATCGGGCGCGACACCGGCCACGCGGGCGTCGACATCTCCGATGCGAACCGACTCGCCGCGAAGGTTGGCCTCGCTGCGGAACTCGCTCTGCCAGGCGCGGCGGCTGATAACGACGCCTCCGTTCAACGAGAGGTTGAAAAGATCGGCGAGATCCGGGGTTACAGCGGCTACGGACTCGATCTCCGATTGGCCGGCCAACTTCACGGCGTACTGCGAGACTCGTGCCGCGCCGATCCATTCGAATTCGCCAGAATGGCCCTTGAGCGACAGGTAGTCTTGGTATGAGACCGGTCCCGTCCCGCGATAACGATCCCGCCCGAAAATCGAAACCACCCTGCCCTTGGCCGCGATGGGAGCGTGCCGCACCGTCAGCCCTCGAATGAATCCGCGGACAGTTACATTGCTGCCAAGGCCGAGCGCGATGGTGAAGAGCAGCGCCAAGGTCAGGCCGGGGCTCCGCAAAAGGCCTCGCGCCGAGTATCGGATGTCATTTAGGATGCCGGACAAGATCGATCTATAGGTTGCAACTCCATGGCCGCTGGAGGCAAACGTATTCGCTGCGAATTTCCCCGCCCCGCTGGACACCAGGCGTTCGGTTCCGCACCCGGATGTCCGGATTCGGACACCGCGCAGTCCGACAAACTTATGTGTGCCTTTGTAAAAAAGCCGTCCTTTCTGAAACATGATCCAACTCTTGGCTTGACTTCGGTATGACGTAAGCCTAAGATGAACCCAACTGGGAATACTGTCGATTCCTTCATCCCGCCGAAGAGAAGTGGCGCTTCTTTTCTCCTGCCTGAAGGTCCGTTTACTCACTTTGCCGTAGAGGGACTGCGATTCTGACGATGCGAGTGTTCGATCTCTTTTGAGCAAACCACCCTAATCTTGACGGCTGTGCGGACACCAAGGCATTAACCCCGTATGCATCACGCCGGGTGTTGTTGAAAGCGTGATGACACTAGACTCGAAAGTGGTGTGACAACATGCCAAACTCCCATACCAAGACGGTTCAATCGGAACAAAACTCGGCACTCGCCTACAAATTATGGCTGGCGAGAGGCTTTCGCATTGGATCACCGGAAGAGGATCTATTTCGGGCAGTCTGCATCAACTCGACCATCGGCCTGACCAAAATGAGGCCACGTTTTCGACGGCCGGCTTTGAGCGCACGACAAACGAGCCTGACTCCTTGAGCGCCAGCGTGACTGAGCCTGCTTGAGAGTGTTCCTTAGAGGTGTGAAGTGAACGTGATTCTCCTATTGGAAGATGATCCACTGGTCATGGCGTACATGAGGCGAATCCTGAAGCAGTATAAGGTAATCGAAGCGGCCACCGCAGAGGAAGCGTTTCGACTCTTCAATGAGCGTGGCCGTCAAGTCGATTTATTGGTCGCCAATTTGACACTGCCAACCAGTTCGGGGATCGAGGTGGCGTTGGCCTTGCGTACAGAGCTTTCAAACTTGCCTGTCATTGTTACGAGTGGGTTTCCGGCAGGCATTTGGAGTCGCCGGAATACTGCCGGCTTGGGACGGCTAGGCTCGGACTTTGTCGCGATCATAGAAAAGCCGATTCAGGCGCAAGTATTTATGAACACAGTAAGTAGGTTGCTTGGAGCGTTTTGGCACGAGATAGCGAGAACGGCATGACATTCGAAAAAGCGAGACCCGTTGAGGTCCGTGCCCGTTAATTAATCCTCTCCAATGTTGTGTATGGTAGGAAGTCGGCTGGAGATTCGATGGCGCTTCGATCGAGCCCGATTCGGAACCATTTCAGTGGCGCGCCGTGCGTGACGATCACGGCGGCGGCGGGTGCGTCAAATGTTGGGGCGACAGATCTCAGAGGACGCCATCTTCGGCAATCGTGGTCTGAGATCCTTCGGCGTGTACCGAGCCAACCACCTTCTTCACGGCCATCAAAATCGCTTCTGGAACGAACGGCTTCCGAATGAACTCGAACGTCGCAGCCGCTTTTTTCACGGACTCCGTATCACTGTAGCCAGAAATCAGGATTAGAGGAACAGCGGGGAACGTATGTAGGACGGAGTAAGCCAGATCGATGCCGTCCATTTCTCCGGGCATTTTGATGTCGCAAACGATCAAATCGAGACGGCCGCGCAGCTTGTGAATTATTCCGAGCGCTTGGGCGGCACTACCGGCTTCCAGACTTTGAATCCGCTCCCGGTGCAAGATTGCTCGAAGGTACGTCCTGATCGCAGGTTCATCGTCAACAATCAGGCAGATGCGGTCTGTCGTGGCACATTGGTCCCAGTGGCCGTCCATGGTGTGCACAATACCTTAGCACGCCGCTCTTTCCGGCGCGGCGCTTGCCCTATTGGGCGGCGGCGCTGGTTCTAATCAATGGGGGAGACGAATGTTTTCCGGAACGATCTTCGTGCTGTGCCACAGGCACGCCATTCATTTCACCCAGGGCCGCATTACCGCTCTCAATTGCCATAGTCCGGTCCTTGCGGTGGATCGCGCTCATCATAGCCTTGACATGCGGCATCGCTCGATTGAATGCTGCAAGATCGGGGACATGAGAAGGCCACCTCTCGGAACCAGTGGTCTTGTACGCTCGATACGATGGCCGGGTCATTTGGTGCATCTCGTACAAGCATTGGTTGCCGGATTCAATTGGATCGTCCCATCCGGTTTGGTTTGGTGCGCTTAGAGAATTAAGGATGGTTTGCATCAAGGTCTTCGTGCTGTCGCATAACATTTGCCTAAACCTCGTTTCTTCGACTTGTCGGTTATCGTGAACCTGGGGCCGTAATTGAAATCTGGCCTAAATGTGGAGGGGGTTACTTATGAATTGTAGCACAAGGCGGATTACCCCGAGACGGCGGCTGAAATAGAGGTCAGGAAGTGAATCGCCGCCCACCTCTCACCCTAATCCAAACCGCGGCGGCCAGCGTTGGCGAGTAGAACCAACCCACCACCGGCACATTGCAATCGTCATGCCGCCCGCAAACACCGGAATCGCCGGAACTTCGGTGATGTCGATGACCACGGATTGGGCGAAGCATCCTGGTTCTGGAGCAACTGACCCAGAAAACCGCCGCTATGTCGGACGAAGGCGCCTCCGCGGCCGCGGAACTCAACGCCCAATCCGCCACTTTGAAGGATGTCGCTCACCAGTTGGCGGTGATGGTGGACGGTGAGAGATAGCCGAGCCACCGGGAAATTTGCGAGTGCCAGCGGGGCAGGTATTGAGCCTGCGCGCGCTCACTCCGACCGCAGCGCCTGAATGACGTCGACCCGCGCGGCGCGCGCCGCGGGAACAACCGACGCGAGCAGCGCGGCCACAACCAGCACCGCCGCGGAGCACGCCAGCGGCACCGTTCCGGGCATCCGCACCACCTGGAAATAGCTGCCCGCCAGACTCGCCAGCGCGTATCCGGCGGCGGCGCCGGCCACCACCCCCGCGGCCGCGATCGCCGCGCCCTGCCCAATCACGCCCAGCACCAGTTGCCGCGGCTCGCCGCCCACCGCCAGGCGGATACCGAACTCCCGCGTCCGCCCGCTCACCGAAAACGCCAGCACGCCCGCTACCCCAACCACCGCAATCGCCAGCGCCACCGCCGCGAAGCCGCCGAACACCAGCGTATTGAGCCGGTCGGGCGTGAGCACCTCCGCGCGGATATCCTCGAGGGTAGCGGCGTGCTCCACCGGCTGGTCTGCCGACAGGCCGCGGATGATGCGCTCCACCGGCGCCACCAGCCCGTAGGGGTCCCTGTGCGCATGCACGAACAGGCGGCCCGACCAGATCTGCTCCTGCCCGAAGGGATGGTACACCGTGAAGGCCGGGCCCGGCACCACGTTCTCATCGTCCACATCTGCTACCACCCCGACAATCCGGCGCGGCTCGGTGCTGACATCGATGAACTTCATCACCGGATCGGTCCACATCATATGGCGGTTTACGGCATCCTGGTTCGGAAACATGCGCTGCGCCAGGCTCTGGCTGACGATGACAACTTTCTCGGAGCCGCGGCGGTCCAGATCGTTGAAGTCGCGGCCGGCGACAATCGGCACCCCGAGCGCCGCGAAGAAGCCCGGCGATACCGCCCGGAACCGCCCGCGGGGATCCTCTTCGCCCGGCGCCCGCACGTGCCCGTCGGCCGAGAACGAGAAGCCCGGTCCGAAACTGCCGGCGTCGCGCCAGGGAACCACCGTGCCCAAAGCCACGCGGTCCACGTTGGACAGTTCTTCGATGCGCCGGATGGTCTCCCGGTAGAAGTCCACAACCTGGTCGGGCGTGCGCCCGTACTCCATCACCGGCACATTCAGCGCCAGCACGTTTCGCGTGTCGAACCCGGTGTCGACGGCCTCGAGCGAGAGCAGCGTCTTGAGCAGCATCGTGGCGCCCACCAGCAGCACGAACGATGCGGCAATCTGGGTGACCGCGAAAACTCGCAGGCGGCGCGTGGTGCTGCCGGTAATGCGCGGGCTGCCGCTCCCCCGGCCGAACCCGTGCGCTGTTCCCGACATGGGCAGCCGTGGAACATAAGCCAGCAGCACCGACGCCACCAACGCCAGCCCTGCTCCCACCCACAGCAGGCTGGAATCCACCTTGAGATCGAGCGCGCGCACCGAGAATCGCGAGGCGTAGCGCGCCAGCGTGGCCACCATGGGATGCGCGATCGCCACCCCCAGCGCGGCGCCGGCCCCGCACAGCAGCGCGCTTTCGGCGAGCAGCGTGCGGCGCAGATCGCCCGCGCTCGCCCCGAGCGCCTCGCGGATGGCCAGCTCGCCTTCCCGCCGCACCGTCCGCGCCAGCACCAGGTTGGCGACGTTCGAGCACGCGATGATGAAGACCAGCCCGGACGCCGCCAGCAGCACCAGCAGGACGGTCCGGGCCTTGGATGTGATCTGGTCGCGCAGCCGGACGGCGTCGATGCGGTTCTGGCCTTTCGCCGAGTACGCTTCGGGATGCTGGTGCACCATCGATTCGTAGGCGGTGCGCAGATCGGCCCGCGCCGCTTCCAGCGTCACGCCGGGTTTCAGTCGGCCGAACAGTTCCGTCATGCGATGGACGCGGCCCTGCACCATGGTGGCCGAGAGATGATGCGGGCTGGTCACCACGTTGGCAATGATCTCGGTCTCCGCCGGGTACGGCACCGAGGGCTCCAGCACGCCCACGATAACGGCCGAGCGCGTGCCGAGCCGCACCGTTTTGCCGAGCACCGAGCGGTCGTTCTTGAGCGCCGTCGTCCAGAAGCGATACGTCAGGACGCAAGCGCCGGCGGCCGCCGGCCCGTCGTCGCCCGGGCCGAGCAGGCGGCCGAGAACCGGATGCAGCCCCATCACGTCGAAATACGATCCTCCCACCACGCCCGAGCGCACTTCGCGCGGCTCGCCCAGCCCGACCATGGTGAAGCCGATGGTCGAAAAGTCGCCGAACTCACTCAAGGTGGTGACGCGCGATTTCAGATCGTTGATCTCCGGCACCGAGAAGTTGGTGTTTTCGATGCCCAGGCCGGGCGCGCTTTGCCAGATGTAGATGAGCCGGTCCTCATCGCGGTTGACCAGCGGCCGCAGCAGCACCCCCCGCACCAGGCTGAAAATCGCCGCGTTGGCGCCGATGCCGAGTGCCAGCGTCAGAATCACGGTGAAGGTGAGGCCCTTGCTCCGGGCCAACGATCGGTACGCGAACTTTACGTCATTGAGGAAGGTCATGACAGATCTCCTTGCATCTCTCTTTGTGCATTCCGCTTGTAACCTTTAGTCGAATGGCAAAGCGCAAAATCGACAGCCGGACTACTTTTTTTCGTCCTCGGCGAGAAACTCGCCCAAGCGATCCAACCGCTGCTCCCAGAACGAGCGCCGCTCGGCAAACCATTGCTCCGCCATCGAGAGGGCCGCGGGCTCTATGCGGCAGGTCCTGACCCTCCCGGCCTTTTCGGTGTGGACCAACCCGCTTTGCTCGAGGATCTGCACGTGCTGCACAACGGCAGCCAGGGTAATGGCAAGGGGCGCCGCCAGGCGCGAGACGGAAATCGGCCCCTGGCTGAGTTTTTCCACGATGGCGCGGCGGGTGGGATCGCCGAGGGCGTGAAAAACGCGGTCTATATTAGTCTTGAGGTGCGGCATTGATAAAATCCTCGGGAAAGGTTATTCAGCCGCCGATGAACGCCGATAAACGCCGATAAGACCGCAATACTGTTCAATTTGCGCTGACAGACCAGGAGAACCTTGATTCCTGAGCTGTGGGGCAGACTTCAGCCTTCCCCAAAGGGGACCCCGGGCTTCAGCCTGTTCTGCGGCCGGCGGACTGAAGTCCGCTGCGGGCTCCCAGTAACCACATGCTGGAAGCCACAGCCCAAGCCATTGATTCTGAGTTGCTTGCTGACAATTCCACATGTTTGTTTCCCTGCGCAATGGTTACTGGCGCTAGAGACGCTCCCGCACGGAATCGCTCCCCGCTGAAGCCTGCCCCACCCGAAACTCGAGACCATCTTTCGTTTTTCATCGGCGTTTATCGGCGTTCATCGGCGGCTAAATTGTGTTTGGCCTCTAGCCTGTCACCTCCGCGGCCAGACGATCCAGAAGCGCCCGCCATCCCTGTTCTCGCATCTTCGGACCATCGGCGCCTTCAAAGAATGCCCCCTGTTCCGTGAAGATGAGATCGGTCCCGCTGCCGGCCGGCAACATTTCGACAGTCGCCAGAGCCGCGGAGATGCGCTGCTCGCCGAGCGTCATGGTATAAGCGAAAACGATGCGGCGGTTGGGCAGAATGTCCTGATAATTGGTGTGGTTGGTCAGCGCCACCCCCGGAAACGGCGTGTCGGGCCCGAGCAGCGAACGGGACCGCTCGTTGCCGCCTACGCGAAAGTCCATCTCCAATTCTTCGGCGTCGCGGCTTCCGCGAAACCAACGGCGCTTCTTTACGGGATCGGCGAAGGCAGCAAAGACGCGTTCCGGCGCAACGGGATAGCTGCGCTCAATCACGAATGTCGCGTGGGTCACGGATGGTTTTTCCATGATGTCATGTTTCTTCGAAACTAAAGTATACGCTTGAGTATCGCGCTACTCCGTTCAATTGTCAAGCATCCGCTTAAGTATTCATGGACCACCCTATCCGGCCATCGTGGATCGAAATGGTATAAAATACCCGTATCCGGAGAAATCTATGGCCTTTAAACTCAACGTGAACGGACATACCAGTACGGTGGATGCGCCGGCCGATATGCCCTTACTCTGGGCACTGCGAGACATTCTCGACCTCCGCGGCACCAAGTACGGCTGCGGCATAGGCCAATGCGGAGCGTGCACCGTCCATCTCGGTGGCCAACCGGTGCGGGCCTGCATCACCACGCTTTCCATGGTGAAAGACCAGCCCATCACCACCCTCGAAGGCCTTTCGCCGGATGGCGCCCATCCGGTGCAACTGGCCTGGCAGGAAATCGACGTGCCGCAATGCGGCTATTGCCAGGCGGGACAGATGATGTCGGCTGCGGCTTTGCTGGCCCGGAACCCCAAGCCCTCCGACAAGGACATTGACTCCGCCATGAACGGCAACCTGTGCCGCTGCGGAACCTATTTGCGAATCCGCGCCGCGGTCCACAAGGCGGCTGAACTGGCGCATACGAGATCGACCGCGAGCGCGGCCGCAGCGGCCGAGCACAACCGCGAGTAAGGAGGCTGACGATGAAACGCACAGAGAATCAACCAATGCTCGAACGCCGTTCCTTTCTGAAAATCAGTTTGCTGGCAGGTGGCGGAGTGATGTTCGGCCTCACTACGCTGCACCAAGCCGAAGCGCAAGGGCGCGGCGGTCCGTCCGCGCCTCTCGATCCGCACAACTTCATCAAGGTCGCGCCCGATGGCACCGTCACCATCATGGCCAAGAATCCCGAAGTGGGCCAGGGCGTGAAGACCATGCTGCCCATGCTCATCGCCGAGGAGCTCGACGTCGATTGGAAGCAGTGCCAGATCGAGCAGGCCCACTACGACGAGTCCAAATACAACATGCAGAGTGCCGGCGGCAGCACTGCGACACCGGTGAATTTCATGCCCATGCGGCAGGTGGGCGCGGCCGGCCGGGCGCTGTTCATTACCGCCGCGGCACAAACCTGGAACGTGCCGGAATCTGACTGCACCACCTCTTCAGGCCGGGTAATGCACGGCGGCAAATCGCTCGGTTACGGCGAGCTGGCGGCCAAGGTCGCAGCCCTCCCCGCCCCGGCCAATCTGGCCGCGCTCAAGCTGAAAGATCCTTCCGAATACAAGATTATCGGCCACAGCCAGACGCAGATCGACCTGCACGACATCCTCACCGGCAAGCCCCTCTACGCCATCGACATGAAGCTGCCGGGCATGCTCCACGCGTCGTTCGAGCGGTGCCCCGTGCTGGGCGGCCGTGTGGTCAGCGCCAATCTCGATGAGATCAAAAAGATGCCCGGCGTGAGGCAGGCCTTCATTGTGCGCGGGCCGGACTTCAAGGACATCCCGCTGCGCTATCCCGACTTGGTGGACGGCGTCGCCATCCTGGCCGACAACTGGTGGCTGGCGCAGAACGCTCGCAGGGCGCTCAAAGTCCAGTGGAACGAGGGAGCAGCCGCCACCGCGAGCAGCACCCAATTCGCCCAGCGCGCCGCCGAAATGAGCAAGCAGACGCCGCAGCGGACCCTGCGCGCCGATGGCGACGTGGATGCGGCCTTCAAGAATGCCGTCAAGGTGGTGGAAGCGGCATACTCCTACCCCTTCATTTCGCATGCGCCGCTCGAACCGCAGGGCGCCACGGCCCACTTCAACAACGGCAAGATGGAAATCTGGACCAACAGCCAGCAGCCCGGCCAGGGCCGCCGCATGACGGCTCAAACTCTTGGACTGCATCCTGACGATGTGGTGCTGCACATGGTCCGCGGCGGCGGCGGTTTCGGCCGGCGCCTGACCAACGATTACATGGTGGAAGCGGCCTACATCGCCAAAGAGGCCGGCGTTCCGGTGAAGCTGCTGTGGTCGCGCGAAGACGACATGCAGCACGATTATTACCGTCCCGGCGGCTTCCAGTACCTGAAGGCCGGGCTGGATGCGTCCGGCAAGATTATCGCCTGGCAGAACCACTTCATCAGCTATGGCGAAGGCGAAAACTTCGCCGGTGCCGCCGCCTTGGGCCCCTTCGAATTCCCGCAGCGTTTCGTCCCCAACTACGCCCTGCACTCCTCGGTGCAGCCGCTGGGGCTGCGGACCGGAGCCCTGCGGGCACCCACCAGCAACGCCATCGCGTTCGTGTTTCACTCCTTCATCGACGAGTTGGCTCTCGCGGCCGGCAAGGACGCGGTCGAGTTCCGCATGGATCTGCTGAACCAGGCGCCCGCCGTTCCGGCCGGTTCCCCCGCTCCCCCCGGAGTGAATGCCGAGCGCATGAAGGGCGTGCTGCAACTGGTGGCCGAGAAATCCGGCTGGGGCAAGAAGACGTATCCCAAGGGCACCGCCATGGGCGTCGCATTCCATTTCAGCCACCAGGGGTACTTCGCCGAGGTGGCCGAAGTGACCGTGACCTCCACCAGCGCCACGTCCCACAAGGTGAAGGTGAATAAAGTCTGGGTCGCCGCCGACGTGGGAAGCCAGATCGTGAACCCGAGCGGAGCCGACAACATCGTGCAGGGCGGCGTCATCGACGGCATGAGCGAGTTGATGAACCAGAAGATCACGGTGGAAAAGGGCCGCGTGCAGCAGACCAATTACCACCAGCACGGCATGATGCGGATGGCGCAGGCGCCGCCGGAGATCGAAGTCCACTATTTGAAGACCACGTACGGGCCCACCGGTCTGGGCGAGCCCGCGCTTCCGCCGATTGTGCCGGCCGTTGCCAACGCGATTTTCAACGCGTCGGGCAAGAGGGTCCGTTCCCTGCCCTTCTCGGATTCCGGCTTTAGCTGGGCATAGTTAAACAGAGGGTCAAGATTCTTTGCGTGCGTCTCGGTACCAGGGCGTTACAGAGGCGCGACCGTCAGTTCCTACGTAGTTAGGTTCTTGCCGAAATTGGCAGAATATTTTTGGTGGTGTGCGTTTCGCGCAATGTTTATGCGGTTCAGAAGCATATCTGCATGGACCACTAACTCTTTCAGATTGCGACCTGTTTGGTTCCGGCTATGCCGGGTCAGGGAGCGGACACGCAACCATTTATGACGTCGTGTTTAGCTGGACAGAGCATGGGCTGTCGAAAATTCCTGTTGTGCCTGCTCCCGCTGTTGGCGGGAGCGGTGCACGCGCAGGATGAACGGAGGGTCGTCTCTCCGGATGGCCAACTGGAATTCCGCCTTTTTACGGTCCTGCCCGAAGGCTCCGGGCTCAATACTCTGGCCTACCAGGTGTGGCTGGGCGGAAAGCCGCTGATAGACACCTCCTACCTGGGATGGAACATCCACTTTCAGGAGCCGCTGCTGGGCGAAAACGTGGGTCTAAGCGTGTTCAGAGCGCTGCATGAGGCGGGATACAACGGCTTCTTCGCCGATTACCTGCAGAACAGCACGACCGGCCGGCGGATCCAGCTCGAAGTACGCGTGTGGAACGATGGCGTGGCGTTCCGGTACGTGCTGCCGCAGCAGTCGCCGCTGCTCGACCTGCTGATCGAAGACGAAGCGACCGAGTTCCATTTTGCCCGCGACGGCGCCGTGGAGCGTCCCGCGCAAACCGCGCTGCCGTACTTCGAAAAGGTTCCGGACGTGGGGTGGGTGGGCATCTTCGAGAGCCGCGTGGCCGGCTTTCCGCCCATGCAGCTAGTGCGCGTCGGCGCCCAGGCCATGGTCAGCCACCTGCCGGATAAACCCGGCGATCCCGGCGTCGCGTACGTGGGCGTCACCCCATGGACCAGCCCGTGGCGGATGATCGCAATCGGGCCCGATCGGGACAGGCTGGCGCAATCGGACGTGGTGCGCGCGTTGGGGCGGTAAAGGAACGCTGGCGGGCTGAAGCGCGCCCCACCGCAGGATCAAGGCGTGCTGGTGGGGAGGGCTTCAGCCCGCTAGGCGCGGGCTTCGCCGCGATAGGCCCGAAGGGCCGGCGCACACACCCGCGCCGGAGGCGGTTCCCAGCCCGCCGCAGATTTCCAATCTGCGCCGCAAAAAAACCGGTGACCGACTTGCCAGATCTGGCCGCAGTCACCGGTGGGGACAACTCAGTATTGCAATATGCAATTATAATATTGCAATCAGCGATGGATGTCAAGAGGGAGAATATGGGTTCCTTTCCCCATCATGGATCCCCTCACCCACACCGCCACCGGACTGTTCCTGGGCCGCATCGGCCTCAAACGCTGGACCCCGCTCGCCACTCCGATCCTCCTGCTCGCGGCCAACGCCCCCGATATCGACATCGTCTTCTCGGCCGGCGGATCGCTCAGCTACCTCCACTACCATCGCCATCTCACCCATTCGCTCCTGGCGATGCCGGTAATGGCCCTAGGCACCGTGGCGCTGGTGCGCCTCGTGAGCCGCAAGAAGATCCACTGGACCGGCGCCTTTTTCGCGGCCTTGATCGCCGTCGCCACCCACCTGCTCCTCGATCTCACCAACGTGTACGGCATCCGCCTCTTCCTGCCTTTTTCCGCGCGGTGGCTGCGCCTCGACCTCACCAACATCTTCGACCTGTGGATCTGGGGCGTGTTTTTCATCTGCATCGCCGGGCCCTTTCTAGGGCGCCTGGTGGGTTCGGAAATCGCCTCGCGCCCCCTTAAGCAGCCTCTGCACGGCCGCGGCTTCGCGTGGCTGGCGCTGGTCTTCCTGCTGCTCTACAACTGCGGCCGGGGAGTGCTGCACGCCCGCGCGGTCGGCGAGCTCGAATCGCGGATCTACGACGATTCCGCGCCCTTGCGGACCCTGGCCGTCCCCGGTCCGGCTAACCCGTGGCGCTGGAAAGGTGTCGTCGAGACGGCCAATTCGTATGCCGTGGACGATGTCGATCTACTGGGCGAATTCGACCCCACGCACGCCACGGTCTATCGCAAACCCGCGCCTGATCGGGCCATTCAGGCGGCCGCGCGGCTGCCGGCCTTTCAGGAGTTCTTGCGCTTCTCGCAATTCCCGCTGTGGCGCGTCTCGCCTTCATCCGAACTGGAAAACGGCAAAACGGTCGAGGTCATGGATCTTCGCTTTGGCAGTCCGGCGGCGCCGGCCTTCATGGTAAGCGCGACATTCGATGCCAATCTGCGTCCGGTGCACAGCTCTTTCCAATTCGGGTTGAGCCGGCGGAAATAAGGGCCATTTCAGCTCGCCTTCAGGCCCATTGCCGATTCCCAACCGCCGCCGCACCGCGCAGACTGGAATTGTGAGGCTAAGCGATTCCACTCTCGTGCTAGACCGCGTGCAACTGCGCGAGGTAACGCTCGAAGACGAGGACTTGATGCGGCAGCTTCTGGCGGCGTTGATCGAGGATACCGAACGGCAAATGCCGCTGATCGATATGGCCGTCCGGAATACCGACAGCCAGCAGTGTGCGCGCCTGGCGCACTACTGCAAAGGCGCTTGCTCCAACGTGGGGGCCAACGCCGCGGCGCATGTGCTGGCGGAGCTCGAGCGAAACGCCAAAAACGGGGCCATGGAAGAATGCAGCCGCCAGTTGGCTGCGCTGGCCACCGAAGTAGATCGGCTGCGGGCGATAGAAATCTAACGCGCGCGCAAGAGAGCCTTAATTCCATCGGCGCATAACGCCGCGGCGTGCTTCGATTCCGCCGGCAATCCACCCACCGCTTCCTCGATCGTCCCCGGAACGAAGCCGGCCAGTTCGCCCCGAGTTTTTCCCTCGATCCATTCGGTCAGCGCGGAGCCCGCCGCAATACTCGCCGTGCATCCCCGCACCTTGTAGCGCGCCTCTCTCGCGACTCCATTTTCGAACCGCACCGAAAGGCGCAGAATATCTCCGCAAGCCGGGTTGGAGACCTCTACAGTGACCGCGGGAGGTGGGAGTTCGCCCACGTTTCGGGGGTTTTGAAAGTGATCGAGCAGCGCCTCAGAATACATCCAGGTTACATTCTAAGCCCCTCGGCGCAGCCGGCTTATGTGTAGGGCGTGCCACTCACTCCGCCGAGCGGATCGACGCCGGAGAAATGCGTCAATCCGGCGGCGTTTTCCGCGCCCGTTTCCGGAACGTTCGGCAATCTGGACCGCAACGCCTTTCGCGCAAAGCACATTTTCGGCACTGGATCTCGCATTCGCGAAGGCTGTCTCTCTCGCCGAGCGCGTGAGAGTACCCTTTCGCGCCGACGCCTTCAATGTGTTCATTCGCGCTCAGTATGGCGCTCCCAACGCAGACACGTCGCAAGTCGCTTTCGGTACCATCACCACCACTGTCAGCAACTACGCCACCGGTCGAGGCACGCCGCGAGAGTCTCGGCTTTCGGCCAAGATATTGTTTTTAGCTATACCGCCTAAGAGGCCGAGCTTGTACCGTACGGTCGCGTACATTGAGGGTGTTCAATATTCAACGGACAATCCGAATCGGTTTGATATAAGCTCAATTCAATTGCGTCCAGCTTTTCGACAAGGCGTATGGGGTAAGGCCGGATAGAGCACTGGGTGGCAATAGCGGGCCAGTGGCTTTTGTTTGGATCGGAGCGCGTTGAGATGCTGTACGATCCCGCAGGGGCGTGATCTCCGAATTTCCTCCGAGTTTGGCAGTTTTACGCCCTTGCGCCTTTCAGCCGTAAGGGGCTACTGCCGCGTTCGGACACCGCCGAAGCCTTGGCGCCCGCTTGCTAACCATTCCCTCAGTAGAGCGTCTACCCAGTGTGCCTGCATTTACGGTAGAATATCTTCCATCGTTATGACGGACGAATCCTCCGATCGCATCCAACTGCCCGCCGAGGAGAACTGAGATGCGTTGGCCGCGCCGCCGCAAGCTTCAAGAACAGGAACTCGACCGCGAATTGCAGGCCCACCTGGAGTTGGAGGCCGAAGAGCAGCAGAGCGGCGGCCTGCCGCCGGACGCAGCCGTTTTCGCCGCCCGGCGCGCCTTCGGCAATTTGACCCTCGTCAAGGAGGAGGCACGGAGAATGTGGATGTTGGCCGCCCTGGACCGTTTCGGCCGGGACCTGCGATATGCAGCGCGAACCTTGCGAAGAGATCGCGCTTTCACCGCGGTCGCCATTCTTACTCTGACGCTCGGCATAGGAGCAACCACAGCCGTCTTCAGTGTCATCAACGGCGTGCTGTTGCACCCGCTGCCCTATCCCGACCCGGACCGGTTGTACTCCGTCCAGGAGATTGGTGGAGGTCCCACTTCGTATCCCGATTTGGGAGATTGGCGCGCCCAGAACCACGTCCTTACGGGCATTGCGGCCTATCACGGGGCCGACTTTACTCTGACCTCCGACAACGGCGCCTCGCAGGTGCCGGGCGCGGTGGTTTCGGCCAATCTGTTGTCCGTTCTGCAACAGACTCCCCTGCTCGGAAGCGGCTTCCAACCGCACGATGACGACCCGGGCGCCCACGCTGTATTGCTGAGCGCGAACCTGTGGCACGAGCAGTTTCACGGCGATCCATCCATCGTGGGGCGCGCTATTGCGATCGGCGGCAGCGATTTCACAGTCCGCGGAATCATGCCCGGGGGTTTTCAATTTCCACCGGCTTCGGTGGCCGGCATTTGGGCCAGTTCCGGCAGCGACCCGGACGGGCCGAGGGTCGGGCGCGGTTACAGTTGGCTCAGTGCGATCGCGCGCCTGAAGCCCGGTGTGACGCTGGCCCGCGCTCGCGCGGATATGGACGTTATCGCGCGGCGCCTGGCGCAACAATATCCGGAGACCAACGCGCGGCGGACATCCATCCGCATCGTGCCGGAACTGGAGCGGATTGTGGGCAATTCGCGGCGCGCGCTGATCGTTTTGCTGGCAGTTGCGGCCGGGGTATTGCTGATTGCCTGCGTCAATCTGGCGAACATCTCGCTGGCGCGAAACCTGGCGCGGCAACGGGAAATCGCCATTCGAGCCGCGTTGGGCGCCAAGCGGAGCAGCGTGGTGGCGCAGTTTCTGACGGAGAGCGTGCTGGTGTCCGTTGTCGGCGGATGCCTGGGGGTGGCGCTGGCAGCGTGGGGTACGCGAGCGCTCCTCGCCATGATCCCGGAAGCGATTCCGCGCACGAGCGAAGTCGGCGTGGATGGCCGTGTGCTGGCGTTTGCCGGCCTGCTCTCCATAGCGACAGGAATTCTGTTCGGCCTGGCTCCCTCCTGGCAAATGTCCGTCCCGAATCTGGAGGCGGCGTTACGGGAGGGGCGTCAGACCGTCTCCGACGGCATCGCGCGCCGCCGCTTCCGGGACGCCCTGGTGGTTGTAGAGACGGCGTTGGCAGCGGTCTTGCTGACCTCCGCCGGACTCCTGATCGCCAGTTATGTGCGTTTGATGCGGGTCGACCCCGGTTTTGACGCCCGCAACGTGCTCACGTTCGATTTGAGCTTGCCGGTGCCGCCTTATACCGCCGACGGTCAACTCCACTTCTACGATGGCCTGCTCTCTCAATTGAAGGGCCTGCCGCAAGTGAAATCGGCCGCGAGCAGTTGGCCGGTGCCGTTCACTTCAGACCCCACAGCGGGTTTTGAAATCGAGGGACGTTCTTTTCCGCCCGGGTACACCCCCGTCGCTTTGGTCCATACGGTCAGTCCGGGATATTTTCACACGCTAGGCATGCAACTGCGATCGGGGAGGGACTTCACGGACCGAGACGTCACGGCTTCCACCCCGGTCGTCATTGTGAACGAGGCTTTTGTACGCGAGTTCTTCCCGGCCGATAGCGCCGTTCATAAAAGGATCAAGCCAAGCATTTCCATGGGCGGCGAGCCTCCGTGGCGGGATATAGTAGGCGTGGTCAACAGCACCAAGGCGCTCGGGCCGGCGGATACTTTCCAGCCGCAGTATTTCATCCCTTATTCCCAGCTTTCGGGGATGCAGCCATCCGTAGTGGCGAGAATCCAGGGCGATCCGTCCGCCGTTATCCCTTCCATCCGGCGCATCGTGGCCGCCCTCGACAAACACGTTCCGGTCTATGACGTGAGGAGTATGAATGAGATTACCTCCTCCGTCACCGCTCGCGAGCGCCTCAATACCATTCTTTTCGCCCTCTTTGGCGGGTTGGCCGCTCTCCTGGCGGCAGTAGGCATTTACGGCGTTACCAATTATGCGGTGAACCGCGCGACCCACGAACTGGGCATCCGCATGGCCCTCGGCGCGCAAGCCCGCGACGTTCTGCTGGTGGCGGTAATGGGCACGATGCGCTGCGTCGCGCTGGGTCTGGCGCTCGGATCGATGATGACTTTCGGTCTCACTCGCCTCATCGCCAGCCTTCTGTACGGCGTTGGTCCAACCGACCCGGTGCTGATGGCCGGCGCTTGCGCCGTGCTGCTGGCGGTCGCGCTGGCCGCAACCTATATCCCCGCCCACCGGGCGACCAAAATCGACCCCGTGTCGGCGCTGCGCTGCGATTGATTAGTTGTCCGAATAGCTTCCAGCGTGTATCGCCTTCAGTGGGGCGGACCCCCTGGACCCGCGCTATGGGCGAGAAATCGGCAGCCTCAACTATTTTCACAGGCCGACGAGAGCGTCCGGGGCCCTTCCGTCCCTGGTGCAGCAAGCCGCTGGCGGAGTGGCGCGAGTATTCGACGAAGCCGTCGCCATCGCAGTCGCCGTAGCGTTCGATGGTGCCCTCTCGGCCGGACCCGGGGGGCCGCCCCACCACAACGACCGCGCACTTCAGGCGACTTTCAGTCGCAGGTTCATCCTGCCGGCAGGAACGCGGCCAGTTTCGCGCGAGTCCTGGAACTTCTGATCTCACCCCGGCATCAAGCCGGGTTGGACTCCGCTCGAATCCGTGGCCCCGTATTACAATTCCAGCGTGCCTATCTCACGCCGGAGCCTGCTGGCCTCAGCGGCCGCCTTGCCCCTTTTCGCGCAATCCCCATCCAAACCCCTCAAGATCGTCGTCGCCGGCGGCCATCCGGGCGACCCGGAGTGCGGCTGCGCCGGGACCGTCGCACGCTACACCGAGCTGGGCCACGACGTGGTCCTGCTGTATCTTAATCGCGGCGAGGGATTTTGCGGCACGTCGAGCCTCGACCGCTGCGCCGCCATCCGCACCGCCGAAGCCCAAAATGCCTGCCGCGTTCTGAAGGCCCGCGCCGCATTCGCCGGCCAGGTCGACGGCCGCGCCATCGTCGATCCGCAGCATTACGACAGCTTCGCGCGCCTCCTGGCGGACGAAAAGCCCGACGTGGTGTTCACCCAATGGCCGATCGACCGGCACCGCGACCACCGCGCCGTCTCCGTGCTCGCGCTCGACGCCTGGTGGAAAGCCGGCAAGAGCTTCGCCTTTTACTATTACGAGGTCGCCGACGATACCACGATGTTCGCGCCCACTGAATATGTCGATATTTCTGCCGTGGAATCGCGCCGCCACGACGCTTGTTATGCCCACGTCTCGCAGGAACCCGATAAGTGGTACCCGTTGCAGGTCACGCTGACGCGCCGCCGCGGCGTGGAGAGCGGATTCGCGCAAGCCGAAGCATTCCTGCGGCATCCGGAGAGCAAGCGCGGGCTGCTGCCGTGAAGGGCGGCGGCGCTTATCCAGCGGCGGAGCCGCCGGCTAGAGGTGAGGCCGCTCTGCGGAGTTGCGCCGCAACACTGGCGTGTTGCGTAGCTCCCAGTTGTGCCGCGGCTTCGAAGCGCGGGATGGCCTCTGCGATCCGGCCATGCTCCAGCAGCCATCCACCAAGGTTCGCGCGCGCCGGTACCAGACTCGGGTCCCAGCTCCACGGCACGCGCAAAATCCTCGTGGGCTTCATCGTCTCTCTCCATACATCGATAGCAGGCTCCGCGGTTGACGTGTGCCTGAGCGAACTGCGGGTCCAATTCGATGGCGCGTGTAAAGTCGGGGACGGCGAGGCTATAGCGCTCGCCGCGAAGCCACAAACCGCCGCGGCTGTAGTAGATCAGCGCGTTGGAGGGAACCAGGCGGATCGCGGTGGCATAATCCGCCAAAGCTTCGCGAATGCGGCCGGCGTCGGCGAACGCCCTGGCACGATCGGTATACCTGCCCGGCGAGCGTGGCGTAATCCTATTCGAGCGCTTTGAAGTCGGAGAAAGCTCTTTCCGGCAACGAGCTGGGCAATCTTTATGGCTGGGTCGACATGCCCCACCATCCACTCCATCCGTATCTGGATAAGCTATCCAAACATTTCAGCGCGGCCGTCGCGGGCGCGAATGCACTGGGGATGACATGGCTCGATGCGATCGTCAAGCGAACCGCCGCGAAAATCATGGATGCCGCCGGTAAGGCCGACGACGCGCGCACTTGCGCACCATCTGCCCTGGAGAATTTCACGCGGCTGGGCGACTTCGCGGAACAGATTGAAACCCCGGGCCTGCTGACCGAATTCCAGCCGCCCACCCGGACGGCTACTTGAGCTTGTCCCCTGAAGCATCCTTGGCGGCACGAAGGGCTGCGTAACCCACCGCATTGGCCAGGTACGTCATTAACATCTGCGTCTTAATGTCGTCCGGGATGGCGCTTTGGTCGAGTTTCTTAATCGAGTCGGCAATGGCGGTTTGATCGCTTTGCGTGAGATTTTGCATCAGAGTGAAGCAGTAGGCGGGGAGTGCCATGGAGGCTTTCGCGAAAATAACCCCGGCGGCGAGCAGTTTCGCCTGCCGCGCCCGGCGCTCCGCCCGGGAACGATCTACCGCCCGGTCCGCGCTTTCCAAAATGGTTTGAAGCAGGTTCCCCGGCCGATCCGCACATCCACACCGCCGGCTTGCCGTGCAAAAAAGGACGACCGGAGAATCGCCATGGCGCCGAATCCCGCTGCCAGGGCCCGAATCCACGGAGCACTGTCAGGCGTCGCCTTGAAATCGATTTGAAGCAGGATCGCCAGCCATAAAGTGACCGTGGAAGCCAGCGCATTCACGCCAATATAAATCCATGAGGCCAGCGTGGCAAGGGCACCGGCGGGAGGGTCGCGATAACGTGCGATGAGTTCGCCCGCCCCGACCAGCCCGCCTAACGCGGCCGCCAGGCAGTATTGACCGAGATCAGTCGGCATGTTCGCCTACAACGACAAGCTCGCGATTTGCTCACCAGCCGGTGTTAGAGCCACTTCTTCCGGGCCGCCAGCCGGTCTCAGAAGGCTAATCAGGCTTGCGGCCTCGAACCCGTGCAGGGCGCGTTGGAAGGCGTCCAGCCCCAGTCCGCTCTGCTTGAGGAAAGTGCTCACTTCGATCCGCTTTTCCGGTGCATCGGCGAGAATTTTGAGCAAGTCGAAAGCCCCCGGTCCAGCCATGGCAGACCGATTTGCCGGCTGCAGGGCCGGTTCGGTAGCCGTCTTTGAGGGCCGCGGCTCCGGTCCAGTCATGGCAGCCGGATGCCGCATCGCTTCCAGAAACGGAGCAAAGCTTTCGGGATTGAACTTATCCGCCATTGGCAATCACCACCTTCAGTATATTCCGACTGCGCCTGACGTGCCGGTGTGTTGCTCGATCCGCAGTTCGCAACGTTTTGCACCGCGAGGCTCCCCGGAACGAACCGAGAACCGTTCTTAGACGCTCGCCGCCGCCCCCGACGCGTGGTACGAGCTGCGCACCAGCGGACCCGATTCCACGTGCGTGAAACCCATCGCGCACCCCATCCGCTTGAACTCGTCGAATTCCTCGGGCGGCACGTAGCGCACGATGGGGAGATGCTTGGGCGACGGCCGCAGATACTGTCCCAGCGTCAGAATGTCCACATGATGCACCCGCAAATCGCGCATGACGTCCGCCACTTCGTCGTTGCGCTCGCCCAGCCCCAGCATCACGCCCGACTTTGTGGGAATCTCCGGCGCCACTTCTTTAGCGTGGGCCAGCACATCGAGCGACCGCTCATAGCGCGCGCCCAGGCGCACCTGCCGGTACAGCCGCGGCACCGTTTCGGTGTTGTGATTGAACACGTCGGGCGCGGCTTCCATCACCGTCTCCACGGCGGCATGACTGCCCTGGAAATCCGGCACCAGAACTTCCACCCCGCATCCCTTCACGCGCGAGCGGATGGCGCGGATCACCATGGCGAACAGTTCGGCGCCGCCATCCTCGCGGTCGTCGCGATTGACGCTGGTGATCACCGCGAAATTCAGCCCCAGTGCCGCTACCGCCTCGGCCACGCGGTTCGGCTCGTCGTAATCCACCGGCAGCGGAGCGCCCTTCTGCACCGCGCAGAATCCGCAGCGGCGCGTGCACACGTTGCCCAGCATCATGAAGGTGGCGGCGCGCTGGTTCCAGCACTCGCCCACGTTGGGGCAGGCGGCGCTTTCGCACACGGTGTGCAGGCGCAGGCGGTCCACCAGCCCTTTCACGTCGCGGTAGGTGGCGCCGGCCGGCGCCGGAGCGCGAAGCCACTTGGGCCGCTCCGGGTTGGTCGCTATCGAAACCAGCATCTCTGTCGTCTATTGTACTGAACATCGCTTCCTGACGATTCCGTTCCGACCCCCATAGGGAGCGGGATCGTCAGGGTTCCGAAGGCACCGCGACCTCGAGGCGCGCGGCTGTTTTCACCAGCAAATCCCAATTGCCCTGTTCCATCGGGATCCCGGTCCGGAGCCGCTCGGCTTCGGTGCGCCACTCGGGGTCGCCGGCCACCAGCACTTCGTCGTACCCCGGCGCCGTGGGGGTGCTCTTCATGAGGCGGACCAACTGTTCCACCCGGGCGGTGAACTCCTCCACCGGCATGAAGCGCGCGATATCGATGGCGATGAAGCACTGGCTGCAGCGATTGTGCCGGCCGCGAATGCGGATTCCGCCCACGTCGTTGGCCATGGCGCCGCCACTCAGCACCGCGCAGAGAATCTCCACCATCAGCCCCAGGCCGCTGCCCTTGTATCCGCCGAGCGGCATCAGCATGCCCTTGTGATAGGCCGCTTTGGTGTCGGTGGTGGGCACGCCGCGCGAATCGAAGGCCCAGCCGGCGGGGATCTCGTCCTTTCCGTTGATGAACGCTTTGAAAATCTTGCCGGCCGCCACGGTCGTGGTGGCCATATCCAACAGCCACGGGCCGGGTACCGACATGCAAATGGGGTTGGTTCCGATGCGGCCTTCCCTGCCCTGCCATGGCGGCACAATCGGCGAGGCGTTGCAAAATACTAGGCCGATCTGTCCGGCGGCCCGCATCTTCTGGGCCCACCAGGCGGCCGCGCCGAAATGGTTGGATTCCCGAGCCACCACTACGCCCGCTCCGTGAGCCGCCGCCAAGCGCACCGCGTGGCCGCAGCAGGTGTCCGCAACCCATTGACCCAGAGCATTTTGCGCGTCGAAGACGAGGCACGAGCCGCTTTCCGAAACTACCCGCCCATCGGCCTTCGGGTCCATCTCGCCGGCCAGAATCTGCTCGATGTAGAAGGGCAGCAACTGCAATCCATGGGAATCGACCCCGCGCAGGTTGGAAGCGATCAGGGATTCGGCGGCGATGCCGGCGGGGCCGGCGGGTACCCCGGCCGCCACCAGGATATCGGCGGCGAAGCGGGTCAGAATTGGGGCGGATAAGACTGGCATGAACCTTTAGAGTACCAGCCATACCGGGAATGGAGGCGTCGAACGGGAACTTTTCGAGTCTACCCGGTGTCTACACCTTTGCAAGGCCATGGTTTTCCTGATAGCTTGAAATCAGGCTTAATTGTGAGGCCGCCGGTGGCAACTTCGATTCTGGACTTGAGCGCTCAACGGGCTCTGGAAAGTGCCGACAGCGACGATCTGCGGATGGTGGAATCGCTGCGCACAGGCGCGGCTCTGGCTTATGAGGAATTGCTCGGCCGGTTCCAGCAGCCGGTATATGCCCTGGCTTTGCGATTGTTGGACGACCCTTCGGAATCCGCCGACGTGGTGCAGGAAGTTTTCCTCAAGGTATTCCGTAATATTGGGTCGTTCCGTGGCCAGAGCAGCCTGAAGACCTGGATCTACCGGATCACCGTCAACGAAGCCCATAACGCCCGCCGATGGTTTTTCCGCCATCGACGGCGGGAAGTGGAGCTCGATTCGGAACCGGAAGATGCGCGCAACTGGAAGGAGATTATTCCCGACGGTTGTCTCTCGCCGTTCGATGTAGCTTTCGAACGGGAGCAGCACGTCATGATAGAGGCGGCGCTCGAGAAGTTGAGTCCCATATTCCGCGAAGCGGTGGTGCTCAGGGACATCACCGACATGAGTTACGAAGAGATCGCGGAAGTCCTTGGTGTTTCCCTCGGGACGGTAAAGTCCCGAATCTTGCGGGGCCGCGAGGCCTTGCGGGCAGAACTCGTAGGGAGCCTGAAAGACAGGCCGGCCCCGCGATTGGTGCCGAACACGGCAGAGTAGATGGTATGAGCTGTGAAAACGTGCAAGAACTGATCTCTTTACTCCTCGACGGCAAGGTGCCGGAGGCGAGGCGGGAGAATGTGTTGGCGCACACCCGTGTGTGCCGGGAGTGTGGCACGCATTTCGAATCGTTGCAAACCCAACGCGCCATTCTGCGGAAAATGGCGCAGACGCCGGTGCCCGACGCTCTGGCCACACGCTTGACTGTGATGGCCTCTCACGAGCGCGAACGGCAACTGGCCCGCGCCAGCATCCGTGAGCGGGTGCGGCGTCTGACGGCGAAAATCGACCTGGTGTTCGACAACCTGATGCGGCCCATGGCGCTGCCTCTTACCGGCGGTCTGCTCTCCACGTTTTTGGTGTTCGCTCTGATGATGCCGAGCCTGAGTTTCTCTCATCAAACCGGCGGCAACGGCAACGATTTCTCCACCCTTCCCCAAGGCAGCATCGTCACCACCCCGTGGGACGAGGGTGCGGATGACGACGCGGCGGATTTTCCCCTCTTCGCTGCGCCCGACCAGCCGAAGTCCGACTACGTCAATATCGTGAACCTCACCATCGACGAATCCGGCAGAGTGGCCGATTGGTCGGTGGTCCGCGGCCAGATCACCGATGAGATGAAGAGCATCATCGTGCTGGGCCGCTTCGAACCGGCCACGTTTTTTGGAGTCCGAACCTCCGGCACCATCCAGGTGCGCCAGAGCCTTCCGCCCTGCAAGTATACGAGCTGCAGCGCGACGGTTCGCGGCTAACGGCTTCGGGTGTCGCGGCAGAGACTCGGTCAACATTTTCTGGTTCGGGGTTCCGTATTGGAGCGCATCGCCGCGGCCGTCTGCCCTGCTCCCGCGGACCTGGTTGTCGAAATCGGTCCCGGCCGCGGCGCCCTCACCGAAAAACTCCTGAAGCGCGCGGCCCGCGTGGTCGCCATCGAGCTTGACCCCTTCCTGGTGGAGCACCTGCGGCGGAAGTTCGCGGAAGAGCCGCGCCTCGAAGTGGTCCATGCCGACGTGCTCGCGACCGATCTGGCGCAATGGGGCCGCGCACCGGTGGCCGGCAACCTGCCCTATTACATTACGTCGCCGATTCTCGAACAGACCGTGCGTAGGAGCGCCCCGCGCGCGGTTTTCCTAATCCAAAAAGAAGTCGCCGAGCGGCTGGTGGCCCAGCCTGGCAGCCGCGCCTACGGATTCCTCACCGTCGCAACCGCGCTGTTCGCCTCCGCGCGCCTGCTGTTTGAAGTAAAAGCGGCGGCCTTCCATCCGCCCCCAAAAGTGGATTCCGCGGTGGTGCTGCTAGAGCCCCACGGACGCGATTGGGGCGTGGATTCAGGCCGCCTGCTGCGCTTCGTGGGGCGCTCGTTCGAGCACAAGCGCAAGACCATTCGCAACAATCTTGCCGAAACCTACGGAAAGGCGCTGGTGGACTCGTGGCCGGAGGCGGGATTGCGCGCCGAGCAGCTCTCCATTGAAGATTTCGTCGGGATGTATGCGAGAATTGCGGCTTCCGAAGGCGATAGGGAGTGATTACCATCGCAAACGGCCCCAATGCAACCTAGAAAGGACACAGAGGTAACATACAGGTAACATCAGGCATGTAAGCTGTTTCCAGCAGGGCGAATAATCCGCCCGTAAAAGGAGAAACGCATATGATAATCAGGTTCGCCGCATCGGCGGCAGCAGCTTTCTTGTTTCTGGCGACGTCCGCCTCAGCCCAGACGGCCGCCGAAAGCCTGCAGAAGGGAATCTACACGCAACAAACGGCCGGCGACGTGGACGCCGCAATCCAGATCTATCGCAGCGTCATCGCAACAGCCGGCGCGGATCGAGTTACGGCCGGCCGCGCGCAAATGCAGATTGTGAGCGCGTTCCTGCAAAAGGGAGACTTTGCCGGCGCCTCGCGGGAATTCAACACATTGGTGCTCAGTTACGGCGATCAGAAGGAAGTGATTTCGTCCATGAGCGCCGCCATGCGGTTGGCTGCCAGCATGGGCGCCGCCCATCCCGCGGTCACGCAGCCTACGCTGGGGACGCTCCAGAACGGCGTCTACCACCACACCAAGACAGGAACCGAGATCGCGCTGCCGCCCGGCATGTCGATCGCCAGAGACTCGGAATCTTCCGGTGGCGGCGAGGCCGTACTCTTGAACGATGCCGTGACGGTAAACGGTGCCACCGGGCTCTCCTATTTTGTCTGGATGAAATCCGACAACATGGCGGCGGCGGACATTGCAGCGCAACTCAAGCAGGACGAGGCGTATAAGGTCCACCAACGCACCGTGGACGGGGCCCAGAACTTCAAGGCGCGTCCCGGAACCGAGCTCGAATTCGCTCACGGCAACGGGCAGGCTTTGGCTGTCGCGTTCGATCTCGGCGAGGATGGGACGCAGGTCGAATACGATATCTGGGCCCGGACCGAGAAGACCGAGGTCTATTTCAGGTGCGTTTGCCCGGCGAACATGGTCGCGGCGGCGCAAGATCGCATGCAAATGCTTGTAAAAGCCACGACTATCCCATAGACTCATCGCCTGTGGATCACGGGACAAGAATCGGCGCCATCGTCCAGGATCGCAGCGCCTGGCTGATGCTGCTCTTCGTGCTGGTGGGTGTACTTCTGCCCACCGCCTGCGTCCTTTGGTTCATGAATGACGCGGCCCGGAGCCAGGTGGACGCGGCACGGCGGAGCGTGGTGGAAGCCTATCGGGGGCAACTGCGGCTGGTTCGCGACCGGATCGACTCGCTCTGGCGCAGTCGCGCGGCGGTTTTGCAATTCAAGTCAGGGCCGTGGAGGGCCGCGGATTTTCCGCGGACGATCGCTGCGGCCGGGGCCGATTCCGTGATTCTCCTCAGCCCCGAGAACACCGTCGAGTATCCCACTACCCTGGCGGCGCCATTGGCCGACCCGGCGATTGCGCGCCCCGATTGGCAAGCGGCGCTAGGCCTGGAGTGGCGCGGCCGTTTTGCCGAAGCTGCCGCAGCCTACGGAAAGCTCGCCGATTCCGAGAGGGATGCCCAGCCGACTGCCCTAGCCGCGCAGGCGCAGATCCGCTGCCTTGCCCATGGCGGCGCTAAGGGAGCTGCCCTGGCCGCTATCCGGCAGCGCTTCAGTGGGGCAGGTTCCCGGCCTGCCCCCCACACCGATCTCAATGGCCGCCTCATCGCGGCGGACGAGCAATTGCTCGCGCTCCATCTCATGAAACCGGGCGATAACCAGTATGCTGCGACAGTGCGGCGGCTGGCGGGGTGGCTGAACGATTACGGCGTCCCCATGCCTTCCGCCCAACGGTTGTTCCTGATGGGCGAAATGCGGGCGCTGGCCGGCGATGGCGTGGCATTTCCGACCTATTCCGCCGAGCGGCTGGCCGCGCGGTTGGTAGAATCGGAGCCCCTGCGCCCAGGCAACCCGGAGCTGGAAAGAAGCCCAATTCGCAATCTCTGGAGACTCACGTCGCCCAACCGCCGCGCAATCGCACTGTACAGCGGCAGTTCCGTGGCGGCTGCGATGGACGGCCTCCTGGCGGAGCAAAACCGCGCGGGGAGCGCCCGGTTCGCAGTGTCACCGCCAGGCGCGCCCGATACCGGTGAGTCGATTGCCGCGGGACCCATGCTACCCGGGTGGCAAGTGTCGTTCTCCCTGCTGAATACGCAGCTTTTCGATGAAGCGGCGCGCCGGCGCAGGACTGCCTATCTTTGGGCCGGGTACCTGGCGGTCGCGGCCATCGTGCTGGCCGGGCTTCTGGTGGGCCAAACCCTCCGCCGGCAGGCGCGGCTGGCGCGGCTCAAGACGGATCTGGTCGCCACCGTGTCCCACGAGTTGAAGACGCCTCTCGCCTCCATGCGGCTGCTAGTCGAAACGCTGCTGGAGGATGGTTTCCAGGACGAGAAAGCCGCGCGCGAGTATCTGGAGATGATCGCTGGCGAGAACCTCCGGCTGAGCCGGCTCATCGAGAATTTCCTTACCTTTTCGCGCATGGAGCGGAACCGCCAGAAATTCGATTTCGCCGAAACCACAGCCGAGGAAGTGATTCAACCGGCGCTGCTGGCAGTGCGCGAACGGCTGCTGGCGCCGGGTCCCCATCTGGAGGTCGAGGTGGCTGCCGATCTGCCCCCTCTGTGGGCCGATCGCGACGCCCTGGTGACGGTGCTGCTGAACCTGCTCGACAACGCCTACAAATACACCCGCGAGGAGAAGCGGATTTCGGTGTGCGTATCCCGCGAAGACGGCCACGTGGTGTTTGCCGTGAAAGACAACGGAATCGGCATCGCCCCGCGGGAACAGAAACGCATCTTCCGCCGGTTCTACCAGGTGGACCGCCGGCTGGCGCGCCAGGTGGGCGGATGCGGGCTGGGACTCAGCATTGTGGATTTTATCGTGCGGGCGCACGGCGGATCGGTGAACGTGGAAAGCCATCCGGGCAATGGCAGCACGTTCCGCGTGTTGTTGCCCTGTGAAGCCGGCGCCAGGGGGGCCGGCGCATGAGCGGCGGACGAATTCTGATTGTGGAAGACGAGCCCTCGCTGCTACGCGGCCTAAAGGATACCTTCGAGACCCGCGGCTTCCAGGTCATCGTGGCAACTGAGGGCGAGACCGGCCGCGAGATGGCGCTCAACCAGAACCCCGATCTCATCCTGCTCGATATCATGCTCCCGCGCGTCAACGGCTACGAGATCTGCCGCGACGTACGGGCCCGCGGGCTGGAGATGCCAATCCTGATGCTGACCGCCAAGGGGCAAGAGGAAGATATCATCCTCGGACTGAACCTGGGCGCCGACGACTACATCGTCAAGCCATTTCGCCGGGGTGAGTTGATCGCGCGCGTTCATGCATTCCTGAGGAGAAGCCGGTTCAAAGGGCCAGCCACCGTTCGCTTCGACGACTGCGAATTGAACCTGACCTCCCGCAAGCTGTTCCGCGCCGGCAGGGAAGTGGATCTGACCACCAAGGAGTTCGGGCTCCTGGCGTATTTCGTGGAGCGAAGGGGATGCGCGCTCACGCGCGACGATATCCTGAGCCGGGTATGGGGCGATGCCGTGATTGTGACGCCGCGTAGCATCGACCGCTGCGTGACTACGCTGCGGGCGAAAATTGAGCGGGATCCCCGGCGGCCAAGGTTAATACAGACGATCCGGGATATCGGGTATCGCTTCGAGCCGGAATCCGAATAGGCGGTTTCTAATTGTCCGGTTGCTTCAGCATGCCCCAACCTGTGGTATTTGCGGCGAAACGACTGAATGTCGCAACAGGAGTTGGGCCGCGGGAGAAGCCAAATGGTGGGGCTGTGCAGCCCTATAGCCCCGAACTTTCGGTCGGGCCGGGCATTCCGCTCGTATCGGATGAGACAAAGCCACATTGCAAGACGGAGCGTCGGCACGCCCCGCCGTCGCTGACCAACAATATCTGGTGGCTTGCTGAAGCAACCGGATAATCAGAAGGCAGTTAGCTTCTGGCTTTGCTAACGGCTGTCTCCGCGATGGCACGCCCGATCGCGGGCAGCATCACGCAGGACGCCCGCTCCGCATCGTGAAATATCGTCTGCTCCGCCGTCACCCATTCCGTTTCGATTTCGTTGTGGCCGCCGGTGTTGAGATTCCGCGAAAATCGCGGAAACGCTGCGCTGGTCACTTCCACCCGCAGCCTGCCGCCGGCCGGAATCTCCACTCCCGTATGCCACAGATCGATTTCATAGCGGTATACCATCCCCGGCTCCAACAATTCCGGCCGCTTCATGGAGTTCCGGAAGCGCGCGCGAATCACTCCTTGCGTCAATTGGAAAATCTTCCCCTCGGCGTCCACTTCCGACAGCGTGACGAACCAATCCGTATCGCGCGCCGACGATGCGGCGTACAGCACCGCAGAGAGCGGTCCGGCAAACCGCAACGGCTCGGCCAGCGGCTCGGTTTCGTATATCGCCATGTCGCGCCGGCTCTCGGCGACCTTTCGGTGATTTTCGGCCGCCTCGCGATCGCGCTCGCCCGCGGGACGCGTGCGTTTCCGATCCTCTTCGGCTTCCTCATAGAGCCGGAAGTCCGGAGTGGGATCGGAGGGGTCGTAGGTGTATCGATCGGCCGGCGTGTCCGTGGCCGGAGGTTCGAAGGTCAACCGTCCGCCGCCGTTCAGATACAGCGGACGAAACTCGGTGCCTTCCAGAGGGTACGTATTGCCGCGCGCCCACACGTTCGGCCCCATCACGAAGAGGTTGACCAGCGGCTCGCTCTCGATGCCGTTCTCCACGCCCTTCAGCCAGCGGTCGAACCAGTGCAGGTAGTCGGCCTGCAAATTCACCAGCGCGTTCTCGCCGAAGTCGCGGTTGTGCACCATCCGCTGGGCGGTGTCGGTGTGGCCCCATGGCCCCAGGGTTAACTTCTGAAAACGGTGCCCGTGCCCGGCCATTTTGAGGTAGTTCAGCTTGCTGCCGATGCCGTCGCCATCGAACCAGCCCGACTGGTGAAACACCGGCAGATTCACGCGCTCCAGCTTTTCCAGGAAACCGGCGTGCTCCCAATAAGCGTCCTCCGTGGAATGCTCAATCCATTTGCGCCAGACGCGATTTTCGCCGCCCAGCACGCTCTTATCGAGGTCGATCACCGGCAGGGCGCGCAACAGCTCGCTGTATTTCCGGTCGGCCAGCCGGTGCAGGACCGTTCCCGCTAGGTCCGCCGCGGCGCGGGCGTCCACCACCTCGATCCACCACAGCGCGCCCATCATGTAGAAAGCGCCGTATTCGTACGGCAGATTGTAAAAAGGATCGGGCGGCGAAACGCTCGGGATCATGGTCACTAGATGCGGCGGATTCTGCGCCGCCGCGGCCCACTGCGTCCACGCTTCATAGGACCCGCCCGCCATGCCGACTTTACCGTTCGAGTACGGCTGGCTGGCCAGCCATTCCACGGCGTCGTAGCCGTCGGCGCCTTCGCGCACCAGCGGCTCCCAATCGCCCGGCGAGCCGAAGCAGCCGCGGCAATCCTGCACCGCGACGGCGTAGCCGCGGCACGCGAACAGACGGGCTCGCAGTTCCATCATCTCCTTGCGGTACGGAGTGCGGATCAGAATCGCCGGCGCTTGCTCCACTCCCCGTGGCAGGTACAAGTCGGTGGAGAGCAGGACGCCATCGCGCATGGGGACTCCGACGCCGCGTTCGATATCGAGGGCGTAGCGCTCGGCGTCGGGCTGGCGCAGCGATTCGAAACCCTCGCGCACCAGCACAGTCTTTTGCGCGGGCTCTTCCAGTAGATAAATGCGGCCGGCGAGGTCGGCCACCACGTACAAGTCGAGCCCCGGCACGCCGTAGCGAAAGCGCGTGAGACCGGCATCGCCGCCGAATTCTCCCAGCGATTCCAGCGTCAGCTCCACGGGCTTCTTGATAGCCAGCAGCAGCGGAAACGTCTGCGCGCCGCCCGCCGCGCGATCATACCGCCGCAACGCCTGGCTGATCAAAATGGGAGCTTCGTTGTCGAAGATGAGGCACTCTTCCGGCGTTTCGAGGGTGCTGGTGCGTTCGGCGAAGCGCCGCGTCACAGCCGTGCCCGCACGCGTCACGGTGAGCGTTCCCGCCGCGAGCCGGCACACGATCTCGCGCCAGCGGCCTTCATCGTCGGGCACGATTTCGAGCGAAGTCTCGATCGTCTGTCCGGCATATTCGACGCGCGAATGGCTGGCGAGGCTCCCGTCGGACCGCCATTCCACGTCCATTGTCCCCAACGTCTGTTCCTGCGCCGCGATGGAGAAGCGCGCCCGGTCTTCAAATCCCGCCAGCGTTGCCGGCAATCCGATTTTCGTTTCCATTCCGTTGCTCCTTATTGCATGCGTTCGCGCAAGGCCGCTTTCACCTCGGAGCTCGCGCGGAACGTACCGCGCACTTTGATGGAGTGGACCGCTGCCAGCGCCAGTTCGGGCGTCACGTCTTTGGTGAACATGCACAGGCCCACCACGTTGATGTCCAGTTGTTTGCCCTTGGCGACCAGCTTCTCGAGCGCCTTCGGCCCGTAGATGGATGCGCCCACCAGCGGCGATTGGCGCGCGAACAGCTCCTGGACCGTGGTGGTATGGGTGAGCAACTGGGTGCGGACGGCCGCTACCAGGAAGTCTGTGCGGCTGGCGTAGTGGCCCTGCTCGACGAGCAGGTCGATTTTTCCCAGGTCCACCACGCTGATGTTGAAGGATACCTTATCGGTGTCTGCCATATTCCGATTATATTCCAGCTGGAATACGATTGGAAGATAAAATGTACCGCCAAGCCCCGGAGTTTACAATTCAGTCTATGAATCGCTTTGCCGGACTTGCCTCTTGCATGACCATCCTCCTCGTCTTCGCCGGCGCCATGCATGCGAAGGATCTGCACTTCGCGGTGCTGGTTTCGGCCAACGCCGAGTGGCGGGTGGTGAAGCCCCTCTTCGGAACGGCGAAGATCGAGACTTCTCCTTATGGCGAATACTTCTTTGCCGGCGTGGGCCGCGAGCGCGTCTTGTTTTTCCACGGAGGGTGGGGCAAAGTGGCGGCTGCTGGAAGCGCGCAGTACGTCATCGACCGTTTCCATCCGGGTCGGCTGATTAACCTCGGAACCTGCGGCGGCGTCGACGGCCGCATCAAACGCTTCGACGTGGTAATCCTCGAAAAGGTGGTGATCTACGACATCGCGGAAGCCATGGGCGACTCAAAAGAGGCCATCGCGGACTACTCCACGACCCTCCCATTGCCGGCGCGGCTCCCCGTTCCGGTTGTCAAGGCCACCATGTACTCCGCGGACCGCGACCTGACACCCGCCGGCCTCCGGGAGCTCGACCCCTCCTACCATCCCGTGGTTGCCGACTGGGAATCGGGCGCTATCGCATGGGTTGCACAGAGAAACGGCACGCCGGTGCTGATCCTTCGCGGCGTCACCGACCTCGTGAGTCCCGACACGGCGGAAGCGCAAGGTAATCTGCAGTTGTTTCAGGACAATACGGTTCGTGTGATGCGGAATCTGGTTGGCGACCTTCCCAAATGGCTCGCCGCGTGGCGTTAAATGGGATCGCGCGGAGCCCGGCCTGCCGGATTGCCGGCGGCATCTCCGAGGAATTGGTGCGCCTGCGGACTCCATCGCGACGGAGCCCGGCCTGCCGAATTGCCGGCGGTGATCCCCGGGGAATTGGTGCGCCTGCGGACTCCATCGCGACGGAGCCCGGCCTGCCGAATTGCCGGCGGTGATCCCCGGGGAATTTGGTGCGCCTGCGGACTCCATCGCGACGGAGCCCGGCCTGCCGAATTGCCGGCGGTGATCCCCGGGGAATTGGTGCGCCTGCGGACTCCATCGCGACGGAGCCCGGCCTGCCGAATTGCCGGGCGGTGATCCCCGGGGAATTTGGTGCGCCCGCGGACTCCATCGCGACGGAGCCCGGCTTGCCGAATTACCTGCGGCATCCCCGGGGAATTGGTGCGCCTTCGGACTCACATCGCGCGGAGCCCGGCCTGCCGAATTGCCGGGGGCGCTCCCCGGGGAATTTGGTGCGCCTGCGGACTCACATCGCGCGGAGCCCGGCCTGCCGAATTACCTGCGGCGCTCCCCGGGGAATTGGTGCGCCTGCGGACTCCATCGCGACGGAGCCCGGCTTGCCGAATTGCCGGGGGCGCTCCCCACGGCAAATTCCCTCTGCCGCCCCGCCCCTCACGCCAGCAGCAGGTTTCAACCCGCCAGCCTGGCGACAGCCAGTAGGCCAAGCGGAATTTTGCAAGTACCTTTAGCGCTTGCGAGCGGCAGTCGCCGGAAAGGACATCATGGCACTGAACGCTGTTCCAGCAGTATCCGCCTTATACCACGCGATCGACGCTCAATCGCTCACCATCGACAGCCGCGGCGGCGTAGTGCCACGACTGTCGCAGATCCTCAGGTTCGAGAAAGGAATACTCGCGGCGGACGCGGCGGTTTTGCGCTACGATTTCCATCATGAAGCCCACGTTGCCGCTTGCCCTAGTCTTATGCGCCGCTTCCGCTTTGCACGCTGGCCCGACCTGCGAAAGCCTGGCGGCCCTCGCGTTGCCGCATACCTCGATCGCCACCGCCGAATCCCGGCCAGCGGGCGATTTTGCCCAACCCGGCGGCCAGCCAATCCGCAATTTGCCCGCATTTTGCCGCGTTGCGGGCTCGATCAAGCCTTCCGATGACTCCGACATTCGCTTCGAAATCTGGATGCCCGCCGCCGGCTGGAACGGGAAGTTTCAGGGCATTGGAAATGGCGGCTTTGCCGGAGCGATCAGCTTCTCCGGGTTGGCGAACGCCGTGGGACACGGCTATGCCGCGGCTTCCACGGACACCGGTCACGAGGCCGGCGGCGCCGACGCCGGCTGGGCGCTTCGCCATCCCGAAAAGGTGATCGACTTCGGTTACCGCGCGATCCATGAGACCGCGGTTGTGGCCAAGGCCGTGCTCAGCCGTTTCTATGGCGAATCCCCGCGTCGATCGTATTTCAGCTCCTGCTCGAATGGGGGCCGGCAAGCCCTGATGGAAGCTCAACGCTACCCGGCCGATTACGACGGTATCATCGCCGGCGCACCGGCCAACTATTGGACCCACCTGCTCGCGGCCGGCGCCTGGAACATCAAGGCGACGCTGAGCACGCCCGCGGACTACATCCCCGCCTCCAAGCTCCCGGCCATCCAGGCGGCGGCGCTGGCTGCCTGCGATGCCCTCGATCGCGTGAAAGATGGCGTCATCGAAGATCCCAGACAATGCCATTTCGACCCATCCGTGCTCATGTGCAAGGGGGCGGAATCCGACGGCTGCCTCACGGCCCCTCAGCTCACCGCTCTGAACAAGATCTATGGCGGACTCAAGAATTCCAAAGGGGAGACGGTTTTCCCCGGCTATTCCCCGGGCGGTGAAGCAGAGGGTGGGGGATGGGCCCAATGGATTACCGGCGACGCGCCGGAAAAATCGCTCATGTTCGCCTTCGGCACGCAGTTCTTCATGAACATGGTGTTCAATAATCCCGGCTGGCAGTTCCGCACTTTCGATCCGGATCGCGACATCGCGGCGGCCGACGCCAGAACCGCTCGCATTTTGAATGCGACGGACCCCGATCTCGGTGCCTTCCGAAAGCGCGGCGGGAAACTCATCCTCTATCACGGCTGGAGCGATGCGGCCATACCGGCGCTGAACACGATCGACTACTTTGGCAGCGTAGCCGCGAAGATGGGCGGCAAGGAAGTCGAGGAGTTCCTGCGCCTGTACATGGTGCCTGGCATGCAGCATTGCGGCGGAGGCTCCGGGACATCCAGTTTCGGCCAGACGGGCACGCCGTCCGCCTCCTCCGACCGCATGCATGACGTGGATGCCGCGCTTGAGGCCTGGGTGGAGCAGGGGGTCGCTCCCGCGCAGATTGTCGCGACGAAGTACAAGAACGCCGCCGACTCGAAGAGCGGAGCGGTCCGTACTCGTCCTCTTTGTCCCTTTCCGAAGGTTGCGAGCTGGACGGGATCGGGCAGCACCGATGACTCGGCTAACTTTGTGTGCGCGGAGGTGAAGTGAATAGGCGGATTCGCGCTGGGATTGGCAAATGGCGGATTTCGCGACGCCAAGCGCGTTTATGGGGACTAATCCCGCTGAACGGCCCCGAAAGATGCCCTTGCCTCGTTGACGGATGACTAGTACAGTCAATCTCAAGGCGTAAACTGCGCGATCCAGGCGGTAAAAGCGTTGCCATCAAATCCGGCGTTTGAACAGCCGATCTCGCGATCCGCGAGAAAGGCTGCGAGCATCTCGCCGTCCATTCCGACAACGCCGCTCTCGTCAAGCAGTTTCCAGCACTCTGAACTCAGCCGGCCGGTCGTAAAGAACAGGAGGAAAACAGGATCGCATGACCTCATGACCAAATTCGGGAATCGGCTGCGGTTGGCAGTCGCCCCAGCCAGCAACTTTACAGACCCGACAAGGTTATTAATTTCTGGAGTAGAAACCGTCCCATCGATATAGTGTTTCGCTTGGCCTACCATCCAGACGTTCAACTGCCGCTTCCAGCTAGGATAAAGGTCTGTTTTGAATATATGGCGTTCCAGGCGGATCCGGCAGTAGAAATCTACTCCTCGATCTGCAACGTATTTCGTAACCTGGAGATTCTCGACATCGAGGATAGACAGAAGTCCGGCACACAGACATTCGAATTCCCTCGGCTTGAGCGTTCGAAGAGCGTTCGAATAGTGCTTGAATTGTGCCCGGCGCGCCTTTTGCTCCAATACATCGGCCGGGTCGAGTGGTTCAGAGAAGGCTGCACCCTGGACCATGTAATTGGCAGAACTATTAAATACGAAGGCTGAATACCGTCCCAGGCGGTTGAGCTCATCAAGCTCTCTGGCCAAGCAGGTCAGAAAGCCGGGCCCCCAGAATTCAGCTCGCTCCCGCGCGGAAGCATACTTGCCAACCCATCCTCGCGTAGCGACGATATCCGTCAAAAGATCAACGGCATCACGCGGCGGCTGGGTGAGATCAATGCTCTCCATTAGAGCGGAGCATGCAAGGCGCGGTCCTGGTTTCATTTTGGCCGCCCTTATTGCTTTGTCAGTTTTGCAACATCGACGATTAGCTCGTTTGCCAGATCTCGCAGCTGTCCGAGAAGGTCGATATCGTCTTGTGTTGCGCGCTTTAGCTCCAACACGCCCAATGATTTCAGCGCGTTCACGGCTTCTACAATCTCCACTTTCCAGGAGTTTGCCATCTCGTCGCGCTTGCTGATGGCAACTGCTTCAACGAAGGTGCGAGATTGATCTAGAAGGACCTTCCGGGCGTCGCTGTTGTTGAGAATGTCGCGAAGTTCTCGGACTTGTGAATAAGAGACTATCTTGGGCTCCGAAGGCTCTGAATCCTCACTTACTTCTCCCGGCGAGATTAGACCGTAGAACTGAGACAATTCATCAGCTTTCGTGAATTTCGCACTCTCTTCGCTCCATCCGAGCCAATCGCGAACAGCGGGAAGGGACACTGCCTCGTGGAATATTGGGTACATCGTTGATCGCGCTGCTTCACCAAACTCGTCGTGTTCCATCATCTGGTGTAGCGCCCTGAACGCACGGTACCTTCTGTTCACCTCGTTGGACGACATGCCGAGCCGCTGTGCGATTTCAGTGGATTCAAGCTTGTACTTATCCTTCAAGGTCGCCACAAGTTGAGCGCGCTGATACCCACCCCATTGTTTGATTCCCGACACGTGGCGAATTCCCATCAAAGCCTCGCGCAAAGCTGGGTCATTGCTATCGTCCGGTACGATGACGACCGGGACTGCTTTCAGTGTTTCAAGTACGGCATCTGAAACGGAGGCACCGGCTTTCTGATCGCTGTCGATCCATCTGAGGGCAGCGAGTCTTCTGTTCCCGTCGATCACGAGATACTTATCACTCGAGTAGGGGCTCACCACGATCCGCTCGAATGGCAAGAAGCCATTTCTCAAGATTGAATTCTTCAGCGGCAGGAGCGACTCCGACCGGAGTCGCTCCGCCGCTTTGTTCTGAACGGTAGATTCCGCGAATCGCTTAGGATCTGCGAAAACGAAGTCCTCGGCATCTTGAAAGCGAAAATTATTCGGGTCCAGCAGTAGGCAGTCGATTGCGAGAGTAGCTTCTTGAAGGGTGTTCATATCTGTGCCTGGCAACCTCAAGTTTACCCTTTTCGGCAACTGGAACTGCAAGCCGAGGGAGGGCGAAGCGCACCGCGGTGACCTGGACTACCCGTTCGCTCCCGACTAAAACGGCGCCGGGGCCGAATCGAAGCGTTGCTATATCGTCCCCCTCTCGGAGGAAACGACGAGATTGGTGCTGGGAAGTCGGCCGGAATCAAGCTAGAGGCGCCGCCTCAGGTTCGATCCCGATGGAATCGTTGACGGCATTCCGAAGCCTCTGCTTGCATCCCAAGTACCGCTCCGTCGTCTGGACGCTGACGTGGCCGAGGAGAAACTGGATCTGCTCCAACTCGCCACCACGCTCGTGGCACAGACGGGCGCACGTACGACGAAGGTCATGAGGTGCCACATTACCCAGGCTACATGCCGAGCAGGCGTGCTTCACCACAACCCAGATGACCTTGGGACTGAAGCCATGCGCGGCAATGCGCCCGGCTTTGTTGATCGCACGAAAGATCGGACCATCCGTGATCTTTGCATCCCTGATCCAGGTGTGCAGTGCCGATGCAATCCAGGACGGAACAGGGACCGTCCTGATGTGACCTCCCTTGCCAACAAGATCCGCGAAGACCCAGTGCTCTTCGCGTTGTTGCAAGTCCTGTAGTGTGAGCGCGGCCAATTCAGCTCGCCGCAATCCGCAGCCCAACAGGACGGCGACCATGGCATAGTCTCGAATTCCACGCAGCGTTTGCCGGTCGAATACACCGAGGATACGTTGTCCCTGTTCGGCGGTGAGCCAGTTGCCGATCCTAACGCCGAGTTTCTTGACGCCCTTGACCCGGCGAATGCCGGCCGCAAGGTCCGGACTGAGCAGGCCGGCATCCGCGGCTTCGTATGCCAAGCGGCGGACGGCCGCGAGCCTCAGGTTGACAGTTGAAGCCGCGTAGTGTGCCTGCTCGAGGAAGATCCGGTAACGGGTGACAACCGTCTTGTTGAAGGCTAGGCGGGGCTCAGAACAGTACCAGTCGATGAACTCCCGGATAGCGTGATCATACGAGCGTTGCGAGCTCTGAGATGCGAGACTGTTGAGGACGGCCGCCTTCGATTGCTCGAGGTCGGGCAGCCGGAGAACGGTTTTTGGGGTGCGCTTGCGTGTGGATTTAGGCATGTCGCAATTCTGGCAACGCCGACTGTTGACCGCCCGTGAGGTCGACAATTTCCCAGGACCGAACGTCCGGGTAGTCTCATCGCTTCCAGGAAACCGGCAACTCGTCGTCGTACCTCATGCGCGGTCCGTGGCCTATCGCGACATGATCAGGGAAAAGGCAGCCCGTAATTTTGCGATTAACGTCGTACCCCGGATAACGGGACTCTAGGATGCTGCGGACTGGATCGGACTGACCAGGCTTCAAGCAGCTCAGAATATACAACAGGAACGCATGGGTTTCCTCGTAGTCTTTAACGACAGTACCCGGTTCATGCTGGCGCTCCAGCGTCTCAAGGAGCTTACCGATGTGATCGCCCGCTTCTACAAACAATGGCCGCTTGCCTTCAAAGTAGACACTCTCGATCCTTTCCTTCTCGGGGTCGCAATTTCCGTGGATGGCGTTATTGCGCTTATCCATGACCCGCTTGAAGTTCTTGAACTCGTCCGAGTGCTGATCTATCGGTTTTGAAAAGCCCTCGCATTTATACGAGAGGTCGAACAGTTTGACATCGATCTGGGAGCGAATGAACTCGTCAAACTGGCGCTTGTTGCGCCGAATCTCCTGCTTACAGAGAATCAGGACAATCATATTGATGAAGGCCTCCGCCAGGACCGGGGTGAGAAGGGATAACTCCAGGCAGTGCTGATAGAGTTTAGCGGATCGCGTGGTGAGCTGCATGGCAAGCTTCGCCCCCTGCGCGGACGTCTTCTTATTTCGATACGAGGGAGTTTTATAGGACTGATACCCTCCCATATTGTCCACAATCTCCGCATGCAGCTCCGCGCAAATATCCGCGATCTCGACGAATTTGTTCGGAAAGGTCACCCAATGTTCCAGGGATTTGAGAACCGCGCTTTTCTCCTTGCCGACGCGCCCATAGTCCGTCTTGATGGCAAGCACGAGATCGCGCCAGTTTTCATCGGTCATCTTCTCGGAGAGCACGAAGTGAATCTCGCGGGACATGCCGCAAAGGTACACGTCTTGTTCGCCCGCTTTTAGGTAGTAGTCCCAGTGGACCCAGTTGTCGCTCGTGTCTTGGCGGAGCCAGTTTTGGAAGCCGTTGGGTTCGCCGAACCTAGCCTTGAGGTAGCAGTACACATCCACGGGCGATAGGTGTTCGCGGACCATTAGCACGGACAGTTTCGGTCGCTTCTCGGAACCAGGTTTCTTACTCTCCAGCCATGCGAGCAGCTCTTCCTTGGTCGGCGTCCGCCATGACTGCACGTCCAGGCACTTCGGTGTCGGGTGCCGCTTCCGTCTCGGGGCGCTCTCGATTACCATACAGCGAGGCTATCCGCCATATAGATAGGCTATCGCATCGGTCCGCCCTCCATGGTGGACATGCGACCTGCCTAACCTTTCAACAGCTCCCAGAGCAGATTACACTCATGAAAGGGATTCCCACCGAGCATCCCTTGGCCAGCACCTATTGGCGCAAACGCACCGCTCCACTGCCGCCATGGATCCCGATCGGGATGGCTGCGGCTTGATTTCCGGGCGCCGGTTGCCATACCGTACCTTGCATCCGTTTCCCGAAGTTTGGAAGGTTCGTCCGCAACATGTTGGTCCGCCTTGAACAATGCGTCGGGTGATCGCCGAGGGAAGGGACACGAATCTGGGCAGAATCGCAGCCCCAACCATACCATTTTTATGCCTAGGGGACGATTAGTCCCGACAAGTCGGCTTGGGTCCGGGAATCCGCTTGCGAGCGCACTTGCCCGAAATGGGCCGCCGGGGATATCGAGATTCATGGGGCCGAATCTGGAGGACATGAAGCCCGAGAAATTCCTCAGGCATCGAGGGAGCCGGCCGGAAGCCCTCCCCAAAGGGCCCCGCTCCGAAAGGCTGCCCCACGAAAGGGCCAGACTCCAGCCGCCCGCCGGGCAGGCGGACGCGGAAGAGGGTTAAAATAACGGTCGTCCACGGGAGAACTTCTTGCGATTCGTCACATTTCAAACAGACAGGAATTTCGAGCCGGGCGTGATGCTCGGCGGCCAGGTAATCGGCATCCGCGGGGCCGGATTTGACAGCGTCGCCTCGGTGATCGCCGGCGGTGCGGAAGCATTGGACCGCGTCGAGCGCTGGTTGCAGCGTCCGCCGGCCAGCGAACTGCCGGATATGGCGAAGATCAAACTGCGGGCGCCGATTCCGAGGCCCCCGAAGATCATTTGCATCGGGCTGAACTATCGCGATCACGCCGAAGAGGGCAAGATGACGATTCCCGACGTGCCCACGGTCTTTTGCAAATTTGCCACGTCGATCGTCGGACCCGGCGACCCGATTGTGCTGCCGAAAAACTCCACCAAGCCGGACTACGAAGCCGAATTCGTAGTGGTGATCGGCAAGCGCGGCCGCCACATTCCCGAAGAAAAGTGGCGCGACCACGTTTTCGGCTACAGCATGCTCAACGACGTGAGCGCGCGGGATTTCCAAATGGCCACTACCCAGTGGACCATGGGCAAGACCTTCGATACCTTCGCGCCCTTCGGACCGGAGATCGTCACCGCCGACGAAGTGGAGGGTCCGCATAACCTGGCCATCTCGCTCACCCTGAACGGCGAAGTGATGCAGAATTCCAACACCAGAAACATGATTTTCCAGACGCCGCGGTTGATCGCGTTCCTCTCCAGCGTGTTCACCCTGGAACCCGGCGACATAATCTCTACTGGAACGCCCGCGGGCGTGGGATTCGCGCGGAAACCTCCGCGCTGGCTGAGACCCGGCGATGAAGTGACGGTGCGGGTGCAGGGTCTGGGGGAATTGACCAACCCTGTGGTAGCGGAAGCGTAGTCAAGATGGCCAAATGACCTGGGAAAAGGACGGCAGCTCGCTGGAGATTCGGACGCAGGGCCAATTGCCGGAAGGTAGACCGGCCCTTGACGAAATTGTGGCCGCTGGCGCTTCGGTTCATCTCGAGCAAATGGCGCACGATCACTGGTGGATGGGATTGGAAGCTGGTGGAAAGTACTTCCATCTGAACTTCGGAGTCCAAGATGGGCGGCTGTGGGTTCATCTGTCCGACCAGGGCGAGGAGAACTCGGAATGGGAAGGCGACAGCCGGGAGAGGCAGGGTTTCTAGCAGGCTGCGGAAAAAGCCCCTCAACCGCTTGCTTACGCGCGCGGCTCAGAAACGCGCTCGTTCTTTTGCGGGCACTTGCAGAGGCGGGCCCAGGGGGCACCCCGTGAGGGAGCGGTCCCGGAATGCCCTTTTTCCGCAACCTGCTAGGGCCGCAACTGCAGCCGTGACAGGGCGGCTCGCATGGCATCCAGACTCCGGTCACTGCCGACCAGGAACCGGTCCGCCTTCGAGATCACGTCCTTGTGCAGCTTGAGAAAAAGTTCCACCACGCGAGGATCGCGCCAGCCCCGCGCGGTTTCTTCGCGGATAATGCGCAGCGCCTTGGCGGGTGAGATGGCCACTTTGTACGGGCGCGGACTGGTGAGGGCATCGTAGACGTCGCCGACCTGCACCAGGCGGGCCAGCAAGGGAATTTCTTCTCCGGTGAGGCCGTCGGGATAACCGGAGCCATCCCAACGCTCGTGGTGATGGCGGATAATCGGAACAACCGGCGCGAGGCTCTTCACGTGGCGGCAAATCTCCACGCCGCGGGTGGTATGGGTCCGCATCACGTCCCACTCCTCCGCGGTCAATTTTCCCGGTTTGAAAAGGATGGAGTCGGGAATACCCACCTTGCCGATATCGTGCATGTACGCGCCGCGGTAGAGTATCGGAAGTTCGTCTTGGTCTAAGCCGGAGATAATCCCCATGGCCACGGCGATGAAGGCCAATCTCTCGCAGTGGCTGGCGGTGTGCAGATCCCGCTGTTCCACAGCTTGGGCCAGCGCGAAGAAGAGCTTCTCCGTTTCCGAGGTATCTTTGATGCTCTCTTCTCTTGGGTCGGCTCCCGCGGATGCTTCACGGACCGGCCCCAGCAGGTGGTTCCAACCCCGCGGCACCGCGGCTTCGGACATTCTGCGGCGCCTCCTGCCTGTTTCGCGGATTGGCGCGTTGAGATGCATCTGCCAATACCTATATCGACCGGAGACCCCGAAAGTTTAGGGTGCGCAACTGAGTTATTGATTCCTCACCACGGTGATCGATCGCCATGACGAGCTACCCGCGGCGTCATAGGCCAGCACGGACCGTATTATTGCCTACCAGTAGCGGAATTACGGCGCACCAGGAAGTGGTCCCGGTAGCCGCGCCCGGACCTCCCGTGGAAGTGGTCCAACGCACGGAGGAAACCGCCGCGTTATCGCTGGCCGTGCCGCTCATGGAAATGGTTGCCGAAGAAGCCGAGACCATACTTTGCGGCCACACGGCCTGCGCTAACAGCCGCAAAACGGTCCCCGCTCGCCAACAGTACATTTCAGATTGTCGCCTCCTAAATACTCTTCGCCGAAAACTGAGAATTCCCTGAACCGTCCCATACCAACTCGATATCAAAACGTGAAGAAATATGTATATCTAGGGCTTCTTTTGGCCTTACCCCCCGCGCTTGCGGCACAGGATTCCACTCTCGCGATATATGGGATCGCAACCGTGGCCGGAAGCGCTTCCCTGGGCGACGGCGGGCCCGCCATCGACGCCCAGATCGGAATCATTCAGGGAGTCGCCGCCGACCGTTTGGGCAACCTCTACCTCTCCGACACCAGCCACAACTGCGTCCGCAAGATCGACCCCACCGGCGCCATCACCACCGTGGCGGGAACCGGAACCGCGGGCTTTTCGGGCGATGGCGGCCCGGCCACCAGCGCGCAGCTCAATCTCCCTTACGGGGTAGCCGTGGACCTGAACGGTTATCTCTACATCGCCGACCTGAACAACAACCGCGTGCGCCGCGTCAGCCCCGGCGGCGCCATCGATACTTACGCGGGCAGCAATGGCGACGGCTCCTCCGGCGATGGCGGCCCGGCCACCAGCGCCCAGATGCTTTCGCCGCGCAACGTAGCGGTGGATTCCGCCGGTAACCTGTACATCTCGGAGTTCGCGGCGCACCGCGTACGCAAGGTGACGCCGAATGGCACGATCAGCACCGCCGCGGGAACGGGAATTGAGGGTTTTCGCGGCGATGGAGGTCCCGCGACCGCGGCCCAATTGGCTTTCCCCGCCGGAGTGGCCCTGGACCGCGCGGGCAACCTCTATATCGCCGATTCGCAGAACCAGCGCATCCGCGAGGTGCTTGCGACCGGGCAAATCGCCACCGTATTGGGCGGATCCACCGGCATCACGCTGCTTTCCCCCATTGCCGTAGCGGTGGATCTTTCCGGGAACATCTTCGTGGCCGACTCCAGCTCCGCGGTGCATGAATATACCGCCGAGAGCAAGTGGGTTGTCGCGGCAGGCACGAGCGCCCCGGGCTTTTCGGGGGACGGCGGGCCGGCGACCTCCGCGCAACTGACCCTGCCGCTGGATCTCTCGGTCGACCTCGGCGGGGACCTCTACATCGCCGACCGGAACCGCGTACGCGAAGTCAACACCCAAGGCATCGTCAATACCATTGCGGGCGCGGACTACCTGTACGGAATCGGCGATGGCGCAGCCGCCACGTCGGCGCAACTCTACCTGCCGTCCGCCGTGGCATTGGACACCGGCGGGAATCTCTATATCGCCGACACGGGCACAAATCGCGTGCGCCAGGTGTCCGCTTCGGGCACGATTACCACGGTCGCCGGAACCGGTGTGGCGTCACCGGGCGGGGAGGCGACGGTGGCCACCATGACTTCGCTGCTAACTCCCATGGGCGTGGCCATGGACCAGTACGGCAACCTGCTCATCGCCGAAACGGGCGCCAACCGCATTCGCCAGGTGGCGGCCGACGGCCTCATACGCACTATCGTAGGGACGGGAGCGGCGGGTCTGGGGCCGGATACGCTGCCGCCCATTCAGACTCAACTGCGCGCTCCGCAGGGCTTGTGCGTGGACCGCTCCGGCAACCTGTATGTGGTGGACACCGCCAACCATCGCGTGCTGCTGGTGCCGCCCCAGGGCGTGGTGACCACCGCCGCGGGCAATGGCGCTCCCGGCGCAGCCGGCGACGGCGGCCCGGCGCCCTTCGCGCAGCTCAATCAGCCGGCCGCGTGCGTGGTGGATTCCGCCGGCGACCTGTATATCGCCGACACCTATAATCACCGCATTCGTAAAGTCGATACCGCCGGAACGATCACCACGGTGGCCGGCGTGGGTGTGGCCGGCAACGGCGGCGACGAAGGCCCAGCGACGTCCGCCAACCTGAACACTCCCCGCGGCGTGGCGGCGGACGACAACGGCAATATCTATATCTCCGATAGCGGCAACAACTGCGTCCGGCAGGTGACGCCCGATGGCGTGATACACATCGTCGGCGGCAGCGGCGCCGAAGGCTTCGCAGGTGACGGCGGCCCGGCCCTGCCGGCATGGATGAATGCGCCCGCGGGCATCCTGCTGGACGGCTCGGGCGATCTTTATTTCGCGGACACCGATAACAACCGCGTCCGCAAAATGGTTCCCATCGGCGTGGTGGCGCCCCCGGTGGTCCTTGCGCCCACGCCACTTTCGGTGACCAATGCCGCGAGCCTGAGCACCGGCCCCGTCGCGCCGGGCGAAGTAGTCACCATCTTCGGATCCGGAATGGGACCGCAAACGGGCGTGGGCGCCGTCATCGATTCCACCGGCCTGCTGGCCAACCAACTGGCCGGCGCCGAAGTCCTGTTCGACGGCGTGCCGGCTCCGCTGTTTTATGTTCAGGCGAACCAGATCAACGCGCAAGTGCCGTACACCGTGGCCGGCAACGCGGCCACCAACGTCGAAGTCCGTTACCAGGGTCTATCGGTGAATACCACGTCCGTGGCCGTAGCGCCCTCGGCGCCGGGCGTTTTTCCCTCCGCGATCAACCAGGACGGCACCTACAATTCGACGGGCAACCCCGCATCCAGCGGCACCTACCTGACGGTTTACGCCACCGGCGAGGGCCTCACCGACGGAGCGAACATTTCCGGCCAGCCGGCCGCGGCGCCATATCCTCAGCCTGAATTGCCGGTGACAGCGACCGTGAGCGGCGTCACGGCGCAAATCGTCTGGGCCGGCAGCGCGCCCGGCCAGGTGGGATTGCTGCAAGTGAATCTGCTGGTGCCCGGCCCCTACCTGCCATCCGGCGCGGCTCCCTTGCAACTCACCGTGGGCGCGGCATCGGCCCCGATTATGACCGTCTGGGTGCAGTAGAAGCTAAGTACTCTCGCCCGGGGTCTTACCCCTCAGCGCCCTCCGCCACCTCCGCGCTCTCCGGTTTTGACTTTGCTTTTGTTTTTCTCCGCGCCTCTGCGCCTCTGCGGTGAGCCTTGTTTTGGTTGTGGCTTCGCCGCTATGTGGGGCAGATTGGCAATCTGCTGCCGAGTGGAACTCGGCCCGCGCTTGTGCTGAAGGCCCATTTCGAGCCAAGCTAGAGCATGCGCCAAATGCCCGTGGCCCTCACCATTGCCGGGTCGGACCCGAGCGGCGGCGCGGGCATCCAGGCCGATCTCAAAACCTTCCACCAGTTCGGCGTCTACGGCGAAGCGGTCATCACCCTGCTGACGGTGCAGAATAGCGTGCGCGTTTCGCGCGTGGAAGTTATGCCGGCCTGGCTGGTCGCGGAGCAGATCGCCGCGGTCGTCGAGGACATTCCGCCCACGGCCGCCAAGACAGGCGCGTTGGGCTCGGCGGAAACGGTGGAGGCGGTGGCGCGCGCCGCCGCGGATTTCGCGTTCCCCCTGGTGGTGGATCCCGTGGCGGTCAGCACGCACGGAATGGAACTGCTGCCGCAAGCCGCCCTACGCGCGGTCCGCGAATTGCTGCTGCCGCGCGCCGCGCTGGCCATGCCCAACGTGCCCGAGGCCGAAGCGCTCACCGGAATCGAAATCCGCAATTTGCAGGATGTCCGCCGCGCGGCCCGCCTGATTCGCGAGATGGGCGCGCGCGCCGTGTTGATCAAGGGCGGGCATCTCGCGCCGGACTGCACCGACGTCCTTTTCGATGGGGTGGAGTATCGCGAATTCCCCGCCCCGCGCATCGCCACGCGCCACACCCACGGCACGGGCTGCACTTATTCCGCCGCCGTCACCGCCGGTCTGGCTGCCGGCTTCGCGCTCGGCGAGGCGGTGGCGCAGGCCAAGCGTTTCATTCACGAGGCCATCCGCGGCAACCCCGGATTGGGGCACGGCTGCGGACCGGTCAATCACCATGCGGAGGTTTCATGAAGTTCCCGGAATTGCTGATCGCCGCCATCCAGCGCTCGGAGATCCCGCTCCGTTTCGAACCCGGAGCCGGGGAAGCCGTGGCCAAACCTGTCACCGAAGTCTTGCATGCGTGGATCTCGGCGCATATGCCGCCCGAGTCGGACACGGAATTCGACGCCGGCTACCGTGCGCTGGGGGAACAGTTGCTGGCGGAACTGGAAGGCGAGGCGGATTTGCCGGATTAATCGGGCTCAGCCTATGCGATCCTAAGATTTTATGACCAGGATACAGATGCATTTCCGGCTGCGGGAACCGCTCGACGAAGCGGCCATGGTGAAGCTCTCCGACGCCAGCTCCATCTACGGAATTCAGAAGGTGAAGCTGGGTACCGGCACCCTGATGGTGGAATACGACGCCACCCGCCTGCGCCCGGCGGAAGTGGAGGCGGCGCTGGCGCACGCGGGAATCGCGGCGGAGCCGGCGTAGGGAGGGCGGCACTGGCGCACGCGGGAATCGCGGCGGAGCCAGCGTAGGGAGGGCGGCACTCTTCCGGCATAGGCGCGCCAGATCCCCGCGCAGGGAAAACACACCCGCTCGCCGAGAGCCGGGAGCACCCACTTGAATTCATAGCGTTCGAGAAGCTTCGCCGACGCCGCCTGCTGGCGCCAGTTGCGGAGGGCCTGATTTTCCGCACGGGTTGGCATAACCAGTGGCTCGAGCCCAGCTCCTCGGCGGGCATGGTGGAGGGGTGCCTGCGCTGGTTGTGGGAATCGCCCCGCGGGCCGGCCGCGGAGGCGGTGATTTTGGGCGATTCGCGGGTCGCCCATGGTTTTTTGCCCGGTCAACAGGACGGCTGGCCCTCAGAGCGGTGAGACCGCCCTGGCGAATCGAGGATCTCTCGCACCTTGTGAGCGAGTTCGCTGGGCGCAAAGGGCTTCTGCAGGAACGCCGTTCCCGCCTTGACGCCTTCCTTCAGAATCACATCTTGCGTGTGGCCGGACATGAACAGTACCTTGATATCGGGCCTTGTTGTCAGAATGCGCTCGGCTATTTCACGCCCCCCGAGTTCCGGCATTACGACATCGCTCACCAGCAGGTCGATCTTCCCTTGGTGCGCTTGGGACACGGAGATTCCCTCGCGGCCATCTCGCGCTTCGAGGACAACGTATCCGCGGCTCTGCAGGATCTTACTCGCGAGCTTCCGGACCTGCTCCTCATCCTCCACCAGGAGAACCACTTCGGCGGACCCCATGGGTGCGGCGGCCAGACTGTCGATGGGACGCTCGCCAGCGTCGGCCGCGGCTGCGACAGCCGGCAGCAGTATCTTGAATTTGGTACCCTGCCCGAGCTCGGAGTGGCACCAGATCGCACCGCCGCTCTGCTCGATAATACCCAGAACCGTGGCCAGGCCCAGACCGGTTCCCTTGCCGGCCTCTTTGGTGGTGAAGAATGGTTCGAAGACGTGGGTCTGCGTCTCGGGGTCCATGCCGATGCCGGTATCGCGAACCCCCAGTTCGACGTACTGGCCGGCTCCGAGGTTGTGCAGGTGCGCCTCCGCCTCGGAAACGGTCGCATTCACCGTTTGGATCGTCAGGGTGCCTCCCGCCGGCATGGCATCCCGTGCATTCAGGCAGAGGTTCATGAGCGCGCGCCCAATTTCACCGGGATCGGCTCTCACTTTCCATACATCGGCGGCCAGGCGAACCTCGACTTTGATCGACTCGCCGACGGTGCGGCGCAGCATTCTCGCGAAGTCGCCGATCACCGCATTTACGTCGAAGACTTTGGGTTGGAGGACTTTCCGCCGGCTAAAGGCGAGCAACTGGTCGGTGAGGGCGGCTGCCCGTTGCCCGGCGCTCTCGATTTCGTGCGTGTATTCGAGGGCTTCGTGGCCCGCGCCGAGGGTCTCAGCGACGAGACGGCTGTAGCCGATTATGGCCGTCAGCAGGTTGTTGAAGTCGTGGGCAATGCCACCGGCAAGTCTTCCGATCGCCTCCATCTTCTGCGCCTGGCGAAGAGCCTCTTCGGTGGTCTGCAGGGCCTTTTCGGCCTGCTTGCGCTGGGTGACATCGTCGATCGCGACCAGGATAAGGTTCAGATGCTCCAGGACACAGCCGTTGACGATCAAAGCCCTGAGCCCGATGGACGGAAACTCCCGCTCCACCTCAAAGTTCTCGAATGACTTGCGGGCGGGCAAAACGCGCTCCAGCACATCCCGAAGGCCGGGGATATCCCAACTGCCTCCGCCCAGCGAGTAAAAAAGCTGACCTTCGGCGTCATGCGCCGGTATCCCAAACAGCTTGGAGAACGATTGGTTGACGGTCCTGATCTGCAATTTCTCATCGAGCACCAGGAGGGGTACCCGCACCGTTTCGACTATCGAACTAGCGAAATCGCGGGACTCGGTGAGCGCCACATTCTTCGACTCCAGCTCCTGGTTGACCGTGATCAGTTCCTCGTTGGTGGATTGCAGCTCTTCCTTGGCCGTCTCCAGTTCTTCATTGAGACTTTGCAACTCTTCGTTGGCGGACAGCCCCTCTTCCGCGGCGCTCTGGCTCTCGTCGTCCGCGATTTGGTGTTCCTCAATGAGCCCTAGAAGCCGGCGTCGCGTTTCCTCGAGGTCATGCCTCAGCTTGGCGATCTGACGGTCTCGTCCGGCGATAACTTCCGTGGGCTCCGCCGGCTGTGCCGGGGCTTCCCCAATATGTTCTTCCCGCCTCTGCGCAGGTTCGAGAGTGACCAGCAATGCGCGCCTCTGGCCGCCGTTCGAGATCGGCGTCACCTCGATATTCACTTCCCGGACGGCGCCCCCCGATTCGCAAGGTACTTGCGCCCGGCGCACCGCCTCTCCGCTCCCCGCCGCCTCATGAACCAGCTTCTCAACTTCCAGGAAGAGTCCGCTATCCTGAATAAGGTTCAACAGATGGAAGCTCACCTTTCCCATCGGCAACTTGAAAAACGGAGCCGCATCGCCGCGGATTTCCAGCACCTCCAGCGATTCATCCACCAATACAGTGGCAGGGCTATATTTCGAGAGTAGGATACGGTCGATCGCCTTTCCCATCTGTACGTCCGGAAGATGGGTAATCGGCGACTGAACCATAATCTTGCCGGCCTCGCCGGCTCGACCGGCCGCGGCGGCCCGAGCCAAGGGCCGCTGCCTTCTGGCTAACTCCAACTTGGCGTAGATGCGGTGATCGCGGTCTATCATCTGGAACATGTCGTCGGAATTCGCCGATTCCGACTGCCCCAGCATCAGGAATCCGTCCGGCTTCAGGGCGTAATGGAACGCGGGAATGATATTCTTTCGAACACCTCCCAGGTAAATCAGCACATTGCGGCAACTGATCAAGTCCAATTTCGCGATAGGAGGATCGGTGATCAAGTTATGCCGGCTGAATACACACAGCTCGCGTAGCGCCTTGTTCACCCGGTAACCGCCTTCGATTTTCCTAAAGTGGCGATTCAGGCGCTCCGGGCTGACATCGGCAGCGATGTTCTCCGGGTATCTGCCGCTCCGGGCCTTCTCGATGGCGGCTCCACTGATATCGGAAGCAAAAATCTGCGCGGAGAAGACGTCCCTCGTAGCCTTCGAGTATTCTTGCAACAAGATGCCGATGGAGTATGCCTCCTCTCCGGTGGCGCACCCCGGTACCCAGATGCGAATCGGCGTGCCCGCGGGCCGTTTCTGAACGAGGGCTGGGAAGACCAGCCGGCTGAGCGCATCGAACGATCCGGGATCGCGGAAAAAGCTGGTCACGCTGATGAACAGATCCCTTTGCAGTAAGCTACACTCGGCGGGATCCAGCCGGAGTTGCGCGGCGTACTCTTCGATACCGCCGATATTCCGCAAAGCCATGCGGCGCAAGATGCGGCGTTGTACGGTCTTTTCGCTGTAGAGGGAAAAGTCGATGCCGGTAGCCTCATGCATCACACTCAGGATTTCGTGGAGCCCGGCGATTCCTGGCTCGGGCGGGCTCTGGCGTTCCGCGGGCGGCGCAACCACGAAATGGGGGTGCCGCGCAATCCTCGCCAGTTCCGCGGCGATTTGCGCCGGGGGCAGGATGAAATCGACGTTGGTTGCCGCTGCCGCCATCTGGGGCATGCTGGCGAATTCGGCGGATGCCGTCTCCTGTACGAATGTAATGCCGCCCGCCTCTTTGACCGCCTGCAAGCCAAGCGATCCATCGGACCCGGCGCCGGAAAGAATCACGCCAATCGCCTGGCTGTGGCAGTCCTGGGCCAACGATCGCAAGAAAAGATCGATGGGCATGTGCGGCACGAGCATTTGATTGCGGGGGCTCAGTTTCAGCACCCGATTGGCAATGGTCAGTTCCGTGTTGGGCGGTATCACGTACACGTGGTTGGGTTCTACCGCCATGCCATCGCCCGCGTCCCCGACCGGCATGGCGGTGGCCCGCCCGAGGATCTCGCTCAGGCTGCTCTGATGCGTCGGATCGAGGTGCTGGATTAGGACGAAGGCAAAACCCGTGTCGGCGGGCAGACCGCTGAGCAGGAGCTTGAACGCCTCCAACCCGCCGGCTGAAGCACCGATGCCGACTACCGAAAGGGCTGTTGCCGGCCCGTCCGGATCGCTCAACGGTTGTTCGGCAACCGATGGGATCTTCTCTGGCATGGTGTCCTGTTCCATGGCTGCTCCTGGCCCCGCTTCGCAACTGCGGTTTCGTGCGAACGATCACCCGTTAGCGGCTATTATAACGTTTTCCGCCGTTATCGATTGGCTGGAGCATCCGAGTTGGGCGCTTATGAACCGCCGAACGCTTTTGCAGAGTTAGGTCTAACTATCTCTTAAATAGCCAGTTAGCTCCCGTCAAAAACATTATCCCGCTTAACCGCAAATTCAATTGTCAATCAAAATAATTCTAATGGGCCTTATGTGCAAATTTGCGGATTGGGCGGTCAATTCTATAACGATCCGGGGAGAATGGGCACCCGCCCGCGTTCAGAACCGGAAGCGCGGACCGTCGCAGCTTTGCGACCGCGGCCTCCAATTTCAGCGCCCGGCCTAAATAGCGGAACAGCCAAGCCCAAGAGTGGCGTTGATCATGATTTGCACATCGCTCAGATTGACCACCCCATCCAGATTCAGGTCGTGAACGGGAGCGAGTATTCCGAGCGCCTCGTTGATCACACGCTGTGCATCACCCACTGTTACGCTGCCGGTCTGGCTCATATAGCAAAGGCTCGGCTGCGTTACCAGGAAACTCTCGGTAACCGGGTTCGCTGGCGCGAAGGCGGTATTACCGGCCTGGCTCGCCGTGATCGAACATGTCCCCGGGGCCAGCAGGGTCGCCTCTGTGCCGGATAAGGTGCAGATCGCGATGGTCGTCGACGCAAAACTTACCGGCAAATTGGAACTGGCGCTGGCACTGATGGAAATCGGGGCCGCACCCAACGCAACATTGGCCAGGGCTGAAAATGCAATCGTCTGGCTGGCGAGCTGTTGAATCGGGAAGGTAGCCGATGGGTTGTTAGCGCTGGTGGAACGGCGGCCGAGCCGCCCTGAACGATCTGCGCTCGAAGCCCGAACGTTGGACGTCGGGGAGCTCAGTTGCACGGTCACCAGGATTGCTCCGGTGCGAGGCTGGCCGCTGCCGTTGGCAGGTGCAAGGTAGGCCACGGTGCCTCCCGTGGGGTTCAATTCGATGGACTGCACGGTAATCCACGGGCTCTCGCTGGCCGCCGTCCAGGGCGAGGAGGCATATTGTCCTTCGAGCGTAACTGCAAATGTCGACGTAGCCTGCCCCGCATTCAACACCGCGGCGGGAGGAGTGAGGACTATGTAAGAGGTCAGCGCAAAATTCTCGATCTGAGGGTAAGAGGTAAAGCTCACGCTTTGGGTTGCACCCAAATAATTGGCCGCTGTTACTTCCAGCGTGACACTGAAGCCTGTGGTGAGCCCGCTTTCATTGAAATACGAACTATCGATTACATAAGTGCCATCCGCTGCCGACGTGACCGTGGCTGTAGTAGCTCCGCCCTGGTAAGTGCTCATCGGACTCCGCGTAAACGCCACTACCGCACCCGCAATCGGGGCGCCCGTCACCGAGTCGGTAATCGTACCGCGAATCATAGGCCCGCCCGATAACAGCGTCACGTCCTCTATCAGCGGCAGCGATGCCAACGATCCCAGGTTCGGTATCGCGATCGGTGGAGCTTCGAAGTATCCTGTGTCGCCGACATACAAGTTACCGCTCAGTGCGCCGCCGAAAGACGTTAAGCTGGTTCCCGTAAATAGGTACAGACCATTCGGATTAGAAGTAGCATATCCGTACCCCGTCCCGTAGAAGAACTCCTGCGCGCCGCTGAGGGGCGCACCGGTGGTCCGATCCGTCACGGTCCCCTGAAGTACGGCCCCTGTCTCCGGCGTTAACAGCAGATTCTGAGTTTGTGGAAACGTGGAGAACGAGAGGTTCGCGTTGGCGCCGAGGTATTGAGGCGCCGCGGCCTGGAGGCTGACGGTGAAACCGGTTGTTAACCCGCTCTCATTAAAATAGGAGCTGTCAATTGTGTAAGTGCCATTCGCTGCAGCCGCAATGCCCACACTGGTGGCTCCGCCTTGAAATGTGGACATCGGGCTTCGGGTGAAGGTAATCGCGGCGCCCCCGATTCCCGCGTTCGTGGAAGCGTTCAGCACCGAACCCGTCACGAGTGTTCCACCCGGCTTGAGGGTCACGTTATCGACCAGCGGCAAGGATGGCTGCGAGCCAAGATCCGGCACGTTCACAGGCACTGCCTCAAAATAGCCCGTCGCTCCTACATATAAGGATCCGCTTAATCCACCGCCGAACGATCGGAGCTCGTTCGCCGTAAAGGTGTAGACTCCGCTGGAAGTCGTAGTAACCGTTCCCACCCCGGTGCCATAGAAGAACACCGTCGCGCCGGCGATCGGTTGGCCGGTATTCCGATCGGTAACCGTTCCGCGGATCACCGTTCCCGTGGCGGCGGTGATTGCCACGTTTTCGTCTTGCGGATACGAGGTGAAGGTCAGATTCCGGCTGGCTCCCAGGTAGTTGGCGGCAGTTACCTGTAAGTTTGCGGAAAACCCGCCGGCCAGACCACTCTCATTAAAATAGGAGCTGTCGATGACGTATGTGCCATCGCCCGCCGCTGTGAGGCTCACCGTAGTAGCTCCGCCTAGAAAGGTAGACATGGGGTTTCGGTTAAAGCTGACCGTGGCGCCCGCTACCGCGGCGCCGCTCGATGCGTCGTCAATTACACCCCGGATCATGGTTCCGCCGGGCGGAAGAGTGACATCTTGTATCACAGGAAGCGATGGCTGCGAGCCGAGATCGGGAATCGACAGCGGCGTTGCTTCGAAATATCCAGGCGCGCCGACATACAGGTTTCCGCTTAACGCGCCGCCGAAAGAATGGAGATCGTTTCCCGTAAAGCTGTAAACCCCGTTCGGATCGGCGGTGGCGAAACCGTAGCCGCCCCCATAAAAGAATGCCTGCGCTCCGGGAATCGGGTTTCCCGTCTGGCGGTCTCGCACCACCCCCACGATAAGGTTCTGGAGACCACTCTGATAGGCCGCCTGCGAAACCTGTATGGTGGCATCCCCATAGCCGACCTGCCCGACCCTGGATGCCGCGGCCGTATTCGGCTGCACCTGGAACTCGATTCCTGCCGCGCCCGGCGGGAGGCTGGGCACCGAGATCCATTGCACGGTGGAAATAGGTACCGTCTCAGCCGGAGCGCTACTGGACACGATCGGCACCTGGCCGCTGCCCCCGTTTTCACCAAACGTCACGCTGGTGGCGCCCAGTTGCACCATCGTGAGAGCAGAGTTGGCGCTCTGGCACGCAGCCAGATTAGCGCTCCCGACCGAGACAGTCGTACAGCGTATGGTACCCGTAGGATTCGGGTTGAATTGCAATTGGATGACGCCATTGCCGATCCCTGCCGCACCGCTACTTACCGAGAGCCACGAAGCGGCCGGCGGAATCGAAACCGACCATTGGGTCGTCCCCGGGCTGGTAGTAACTGTTACCGTCGCGCTGCCGCTATTATCGGCCAACAGTAGACTGGGCGGGGTCAGATAAATGTTGCTGCTACCCTGCTGGCCGAACGCCGCGGCAACGGCGATGGCGAATCCAGCCAATAGCCGCACGGTCGGGGAAGGCGTCATGGGACACCCCCGATTATCGGACAGCCCGCACCGAAATACAATCGCCGCAGCGCTGGACAGTTCAGAACGGCCGTGAACTTCCGGGCGGCCACGAGCGCCGAGACGTGACTCTCCCTCGCGGTTGGATTTCGGGCAATGCAGTTGGGTTGAGGCTCGCGGCCAAACTCAATACTTTCCAGCCGGAGCGGAATGCAACGCGTCCAGCACCGCAGCTTCGATGGCGCTTCGCACCTTGTCGGGCGCCTGATCGCCATCCACGGTGCGGACCACCGAACTTCCGTACCACTGCAGGATCGGGCCGGTGAGTTCCTTGTAGGCAACCAGGCGGCGGCGGATTACGGCTTCGGAATCGTCGTCGCGGATGAGCAGCGGCGCGTGGCAGTCGTCGCACTGGCCGCCAACTCTCGGCGGCTGTGACAACAGATTGTATATGCGCCGGCACTCGGGACATTGGCGGCGGGCGGTGAGGCGCGCCACCAGGGCATCGTCGGCCACGTCCAGGTGCACCACAACGGGGTCGGGCAGCCCTCTCTTATTCAGAAGCGCGCCAAAGACGCGTGCCTGCGGCACCGTGCGCGGATACCCATCCAGCAGGAACCCGTTGGCGCAATCCGGCCGGGAGATGCGGCTGGCCACGATGTCGTTCACCAGCTCGTCGCTCACCAGGCCGCCCTTGGCCATAATCTCGGAGACGGTCTTGCCCAGTTCCGTGCCGGCCTTGCATTCCGCCCGGAACATCTCGCCAGTGGAAATTGCCGGTATGTGAAAACGCCCCGCAAGGAAGACAGCTTGCGTGCCTTTGCCACATCCTGGAGGTCCGAAAAGCAGCAGTATCATCGACAATTTCAGACTAACGCGTATTAATAAGGAGGTCAATCACCCATCGGGTCCGATTTGCGGATTCCAGGCTGGATTACGCCGCCAGGCTCAAGCAACAGGCTGCGGTCGCGCCATTGCACGCGATTGCCGAACGCTCCGGCGGCCCAGACGGCGAACCCGAAGAGGTCGCGCAGCGGGATCAGCCAGAACCGCGCCAGCACCGCGCGATCCTCGAGGATCGCCGTCCCAACCAACACCCCGGCGGCCATGCGGATGGCCAGGGCGATTGCGCCGGCCCACCAATCCTGCGCGGCGAAGGCCACCAGCGCCCAGAGAGTGGCGTGCGTCACCGCGTAGCCGTAATATCCGGCGGGGCGCGACACCCGGATGGTCCGCGACCAGCGCAACTGGTGACGCCAGGTGTGCGCCCACGATCCCGCTCCCAGGTCCGTCTCGACCACCATGGGTGCGAACTCGATGCGGTAGCCCAATTGCCGGATGTGGAACCCGAGTTGATAATCGTCGGCCACGTATCTGGCGATGGCCGCGAAGCCGCCGATGCGGCGCAACGAATCGGCGCGGAAAACCATGGTCGAACCCAGCGCGAATTCGGCCTGCCCCAGCAGGCGCGCCACCAGCACGCTGGGGGCGAACTCGGTGGCGATGCCCAGAGCCTCGAAATGCGATGCCCAGGACTCCGAATGCGCCCGATAGAGGCAAGTCGCGAGGCCGATGCGCGGATCTTGTAGCGGTGCGACGACGGTCCGGAAATAGCCTGGGGACACCAGGATATCGCTATCGTTCACAAGTAATAGTTCATGCCTGGCATGTAGCGCCAATTCGGCCATTACTCCGACTTTGGCGTTGGGTGCGTCGGTTTCCACGATGACAATTTCGATCCGCCGCGCCGGAAACTCACGCCGCAGGCGCTCGATGTCGGCGATCGCGGGGTCGTTCGGGTTGGTGAGGCCAAAGAGCAGCTCGAACTCGGGATAGTCTTGCGTGGCGTGCGACAGGATGGCTTCATAGAAGCGCGGGTCGCGGCCGTGCACCGGCTTCAGCACGGAAAGGGGCGGGGCCCAGATGTCGGCATCGGACCGAACGGTGGGCCGGCGCCAGCGCGCGGCGGACACAATTGCCAGGGCGTAATAAGCGGCTGCGGCGAGCGCGGGGAGGGCGAGCCAGATCACAGGGAAACCAGCGCCACGCCACAGATTACCAGAGATGCGCCGGCCCAGCGAAGCCAGTTCACGTGTTCTTTGAGGAAATACTTCGCAAGTATTGTTTCCAAGACATATGTAATGGCTGTGGCAGGAACCGCAAAACTGAGATCGGCAATGGTCAGCAGCCCCAGGGAGGCGAAAAACGAGACCGCCATCGCGACCACCGAACCGATCACGAAGCGGTTGCGCGAAAGGAGGGCGACAGCGCGCCCAATGGCGCCGGGGCGGAAGTCGCGGATCTCGCCGTGGCGGCGCATCCCGGCGGCTTGCATCACTTCACCCGCGGTGGTGGCGGCGACGATGACAGCGATGTACACCCACTTCACCGGACGGCCTCCGGGGCTCCGCAAGCGCCGGCATGAGCGGACCGCTTGCTTACGCGCGCGGCTCCGTACGCGCCTGCATGAGTGGACCGCTTGCTCACGCGCGCGGCTCCGTATGCGCCCGTATGAGTGGACCGCTTGCTTACGCGCGCGGCTCCGTACGCGCCTGCATGAGTGGGCCGCTTGCTTACGCGCGCGGCTCCGTACGCGCCTGCATGAGTGGACCGCTTGCTTACGCGCGCGGCTCCGTACGCGCCCGCATGAGTGGGCCGCTTGCTTACGCGCGCGGCTCCGTACGCGCCTGCATGAGTGAACCGCTTGCTTACGCGCGCGGCTCCGTACGCGCCCGCATGAGTGGGCCGCTTGCTTACGCGCGCGGCTCCGTACGCGCCTGCGTGAGTGGGCCGCTTGCTTACGCGCGCGGCTCCGTACGCGTCTGCGTGAGTGGACCGCTTGCTTACGCGCGCGGCTCCGTACGCGCCTGCATGAGTGGGCCGCTTGCTTACGCGCGCGGCTCCGTACGCGCCTGCATGAGTGGGCCGCTTGCTTACGCGCGCGGCTCCGTACGCGTCTGCGTGAGTGGACCGCTTGCTTACGCGCTCGGCTCCGTACGCGTCTGCGTGAGTGGACCGCTTGCTTACGCGCTCGGCTCCGTACTGAGCCGCGACCGTGAGGGAGCGGTTCACGCAAGCGGAGGACGGTCCCTGGCGGCAAGAACCCGAAAGCGCCGACCTGGATGGCACCCGGCTGGACCGGGCACTGGGGGCACCCTGAATCGGTCCGCAGGTTTCCAACCTGCCCCACTTCACCGGGGGGCCTCCGGGACATGGGTTCGCGGCGCGGTACCCAGGCTGACCATCGCGACTCCGGCGACGATCAGCACGATTCCAGCCCAGCGCTTCAGCGGGATTTGCTCCGCGAGGAAGACATGGCCCACCAGCGCCAACAGGACATAGCCGACGGCCGTGACCGGCAGCACGTAGCTGAGGTCAGCCCAGCTCAAAAGCGTCATACGGGACATCATCCAAAGGATGAGCAATACCACTCCAAGTGCTACCCATGGTTGGAATAAGACGGTAATGTACGACCAGGGAGTGGGCAGCTCCGCGGGCATACCCTTCTTGAGGAAGAAGTTGCCGAAGACGTTGCTCAGGACGACGACGGTGGCGCAGGTCCAGGTCTTGAAGCGCAGCCGCGCGGCTTCGGTGGTCATCTCTTAAAGGTCATGGGGCGCGTCAGTCGCCCGAGCCGACCGTGACGGGCGCCGGTTTGGCCGCCTTGTTGTCGGCCACAAACTTCCTCCGCTTGGACCGCAGGGCCATGTATTCGCGGGCTTCTTTGGTGAGCCGGCGGCGCTCGTCGCCATTGAAAACAGCCTTGCGCACAATCCGCCAAATCACCCGCGGGCGGAAGAAATATTCGCCGTAGAAGCGCTCCACCCATTCCACCAGCTCGCCGCGGTCGAGACCCGGGTAAATAATGTTGGGGAGCTGGTGACCGGTTTCGTCGGTCATGGAATCGATGGTGATGAGGTTGTTCTTCTTGACGTAATCGTAGAATTCGGTGCCGGGGTAGGGGTGGGCGATGGAGACCTGGATGGTTTCGGTATCCAGCCGCTTGGCGAAATCGATGGTTTTGCGGATGCTCTCGCGCGTTTCGCCGGGCAGCCCGATGATGAAATCGCCATGCACCAACAGGCCCAGCTTCTTGCAGTTGGCGGTGAAGCGCTCGGCCATCTCGACCGTGGCGCCCTTCTTGATGTTCTTCAGGATCTGCTGGTCTCCCGATTCGTAACCCACAATCAGCAGGCGGCAACCCGCCTCTTTCATGGCCTTCAGAGTTTCGTAATCGGTGGTGACGCGAGAAGTGCAGGACCACGTGAAATTCAACGGTTTCAGCTTCTTGCAGAGCTCGATGGTGCGCTCTTTGCGATAGTTGAAGGTGTCGTCGTCGAAGAAGATTTCCTTCATCTGCGGGAACTGCTCGATGGCGTAGCGCACTTCGGCGGCCACGTCGTCGGAGGAGCGCAGGCGCCAACGGTGTCCGGAGTGGGTTTGCGGCCACAGGCAGAAGGTGCACAGCGCCGGGCAGCCGCGCGAGGTGTACATCGAAACGAAGGGGTTCAGCAGGAAGGGAACGTTGTACCGGGTGATGTCGAGATCGCGCTTGTAGGTCTTGGTGACCCAGGGAAGCGCATCGAGATTCTCGATGGCCGGGCCTTCGGGGTTGTTCACCACGCGGCCGTTGTGGCGCAAGCTGACGCCGGGCAGCTCTTCGAGCGGCTTGCCTTTGGCATAGTCGGCGATCTGGTAATCGAACTCGCGCCGCACCACGAAATCGATGGCGGGGTTGGAAAGCAGCGTTTTGTCGGGCTCGATGGTGACCGGCGGGCCGACGAAAGCCACCTTGAGCTTGGAATTGACATCTTTCATCATCTCCGCCATCTTGACGTCGACATGAAATCCGGGGGTGGAGGTGTAGAGCACCAGCAGCTCGAACTGCTTGGCCATCTCGACGGTCTGTTCGATGGAGATTCCATGCGGCGGCGCGTCGACCACCTTGCTATCGGGCAGCATGCCGGCGGGATAGCAAAGCCAGACGGGATACCAGTAAGACTCGATCTCGCGCGATGCCGGCCAGCGCGAGCTGGCGCCGCCATCGAAGCCTTCAAACGACGGCGGATTCAGAAATAACGTTCTCATCTATTCTCCAGTTTCGCACGTGAAGCACGTGTCGCACGTCCGCCCGGGCGGACCCTATTATTGGATGTCCGGAGCGCCGCTGGGGGCGCTATCGACCGCAAAATTGCTGAAATCAATGGTCATTTCCGCCCGCCCGACCCCCAGGCGGGTATCCACCACACTCTGTTGCTGCCGCGGAACCGAAATACCGTCTCGAATCTGGTATTTACGCACAAACGCGACCTTTTTCACCAGGATAGACGGGGACTTCACCAGGTAGCCGGATTCCTGCACGCGCAGAAAAGTGGCGGCATCGATCCACAACTGGCCCCGAAACACACCTTGGCGTTTGCGTTTTGGCGAGACCTCGAATAAGTGAGTCTCGCGGCCCTCCAGTTGCACCTCGCCCCGGTACTTGAAATTGTAATTTTCCGGGGTCAAGGCCAGGGAAGGATCGTCCTGAGCTTCGGCCTCGGCGCTGAGATAGCGGTTGATAATCTGCTTCTTGACCGTCCCGTCGCCTTCGAAGCGGAGTTTTTCGTAAGTAATCCGGCCTAATGCGGAAACCCGCCGGAGTGCCGTCAGCTTGCCGTGCTTTTTCAATTTGGGCAGGGAGGCGGCGATTTCGACGTCCATGGAGGAACCCTGTATCAATTGATCCTGGCCGCGGGTGGCGGCGCAATAATGCTCCACAATGGTCTCCGGAGGCAAGCCTGCGGAGTCGGCCCCAAGCCACAGACAGCAAAGCAGAAAAACGATGAGGACACGAACCTTCAAATATATAACTCCCTGAAAACTAGAATCGGTCCGGAATGTCTTAGTGTACCAATCGCAAGGGGTTGCGGGCAAACTCGACGGCCGGCTGGGGCCATTGCGCCAAAGCCCCGGGTAAAGCGGACAGATTCATGGCATCGATGCCATAATAATGTCATGCAAGTGCGTACAACGATCGACATTCCGGGAGAGTTGCACGACAAATTGCGCCACCGCGCGGAGCAAACCGGCACTTCCATTCGATCCTTGGTGATTGGGGCGATCGAGCAGGTCTATCGGGATCCGAAAAAAGGCGCGTATGTCACCGGCCCCTTGGTGAAAGCGACCGGAGAATTGGGCCCCGCTTGCCCGATTGACGAAAATCCTCATGACCTCGTTTTTTCCTGATCTCAACATCTGGCTGGCACTCTCCTATGCCGGACATGTGCATAGCACGGAGGCTTGGGACTGGCTCAGCGGCGTACCGCGCGACAGCAAACTTGCCTTTGCCTGGTACACGCAAATCGGTTTGCTGCGTCTACTTTCGAACGCATCGGTCATGGGACAGCAGACGCTGACGTTGCAGAAGGCGTGGAGTGTTTATGACCGGTGGCTTGAGGACCCGCGAGTTGAATTCTATCCGGAACCGCGGGGCCTGGACACTGCATTTCGCGATGCCACAGCCACGTTTGCCGGAAAGGCCGCCTCAAAATGGGTGGGGGATTGCTACCTGCTGGCATACGCTAAGGCCACGGGGTCGACCCTGGTCACAACCGACCGCGCGCTCTACAATCTGGCTCGAAAAGAACGGTGCCGTGCCTGCCTTCCCGGGCAGAACTGACGGCGAATGTTAACCTAGTGCTTAATCTAAGGAGGCCTCGTGAGCCTTGGGGTGGATATAATCCACTCGGGCGGCGCCTTTCATGATCCCGCAGCCGGAAATGTTCGATTACCCGCTGCGCATCCGCAAGCAGCGCCTCTAAACCACTCTGGGGCCGCCATTCCAACAGACGTATGGAGCGCGTCTGGCGCACCATCGTGCGCCTTGCTTCTGGCCTCTCTCGGCTGGGCGCTGGTAGCTCTCGCCGGTCTCCCCGAAATTCGTTTTGCCGGACTGGTGGCTTGTTTCCACGAGCATTTTCCGGACCCAGGCGCAAGCGATTCTCGCCCTCACCACCCCGGCCTACTGCACTTGGCGGGAGTATCCATCGCAGCTTCGGGTTTGATTTGGATCGCGGACCGGCGCTGTAAGCTCAGTATGTGAGGGAATTAACAAATAGACTCCTCAGTTAAACAAATCCATAGTCCACAAAGAAAACACTCATTGAGCGGAGCAGTTATTAATTCGATTTTTCTTGCAGAACTTGAGAGAAAATGATAGCGTTTCCCTATGTCTTAATACGGTCTTCGTATATCTCACAAAAGCTAGGGGAGGGGGATATGGGTTGCCGAATCTTGAGTCTGGCGCTACTCGGCGCAGGGATCGGCGGTTGGCTTCAACCTTTGAATGCCGCCGTCAGTGACTGGTCAAACGAATGGCAGGCATTTCGAAATGCCTATCCGTATCATATTCAAACTGTTGCGCTGTCCCGTCCGGATGGATTGGGCCGGCGCCTCATGGTCATTTCCGAGCCACCGCCGCGGGTAACACTGAAAGACATCGTTTCAGTGGACCCGGTAAACCTGGTCTCGATCGTAACTGCGCGCCACTCCATCGGCTTTGACGGTTGGGTAAAAGACGTTTTGATAGAATTGCCGCCGCTCGGCGACAGCCAGTTGGCAGCACTCGTGGATGGCTTGGAAGAAAAACTATTCGGCACGGCCTATAAAGCGGTGGCTGTGGACATACCAAGCTCTCCGCCACAGCGCGCAACCGACTATAACTTCGACCTCCGCGTGCCAGCCTCGACGCTCAGGCGGTGGCTCCTGCCCCGAGAGACTACCGGTAGGGGATGGTTCTGGCCGGGAGTATTCGTGTTCCTCGGCTTGTGGGGTTTGAAATCGTTCACTTCGGCGCGCCGCAAGCGTCATGTGGTAGCGCTGCTCTCTTCCGGGGCGTTCCTGATCCTTTATTTTCGGCCGGCCGCGGGACCCACGCCTGACGAGGCGATGCAATTCCGGCCGGTGGTGGGCGGCGAGCCGCAGACTTGCGGAGATTTGTTGCTGCACCACCGGGCAGGTGTTTTCGTCAGCGTGAAGCCGGGGCTGGTGCTGTGGACGATCAACCGGGCCAACCCAATCGATCGATACTCTCGGGAAGCGCGTCAGTTCTCGCTCGATTCGGACATCATTCTGGGTGGGGCGCGGGTAGGTGAGTTCATCGCGATCGTAGGCCGGGAACGAGTCGCTCCCGTCGCGCTGTTGCCGCCCCTCAGGGCCGAAACGATCATGCAGCTTGCGGCGGCGCAGGAACAAGAGCTCTCCCAGAGTTATGAGCGCAACCACATTTTTGCCGGGCGATTTGACAATCAGGACGACTGGGCGCCGATCTATCTAAGTGACACCCTGATCGACACCGAGTACGGCAGTCTGCTGAATATAACCGACCAGCTTCTAAAATCCTGGTCCATGGGCGGGCAGGTTCAGTACATCAATTTCAAGTACCCAAATCCGGCCAAATACCCGTTCCCGGAGCCGCTGCCCCTATATGCCAAGACGCACACCGTCACGTTCAACTGGAATACGAAAGGTTCGGGGTATTCGATCAGTTCGGGCGATTCCGATGTGTTTGCCTGGACCCGTACCGGTGCTCTTCCGGTGGATTACCTGGGCGGAAAGGACGCCAAGCTTCACGACGCCGAGGACACGGGCTATGAATACTTCGCGAGCCGGAACGATCCCAACCTGGTTCGAGTGGTGCAATACGCCCAACTGTACCAGATTTTCCGGCATTACAACGTCAAGTCGAACGCACCCCAGGGCGAGGCCAAAGCGGTAACACCGTCCGCATTCGTCGACGAGGCACGGAAAGTGGTCACACGATTCGCGCGCGCCGACAAGAGTCTGCTTCGCATCATGCTTCCGGAGGAAGCAGAAGACTTAATTGGATGCCGGGACGGTTTCGCCGCGGTCAGAGACGAGTTGGGGCAACCCGGGATAGACAAGCTCGCACAAGCGCTGGCCGCACCGCGCCTTTATGAAAGAGCGTTAGCCGCCAAGGGAGTATCGCTAGACGATAAGAACAGCGATGAAGCGGCCGTCGTCAAGCTTGCCTTTCATTGCCAGGCATTCGGCATGGTACTGCAGCAATACGCCGATTTGAAGCCCGACGAGCTCCGCCGGGCCTATGTAGCCTCAATCGACCGTCAGACTGCCGGTTGGGTTCGAACCCCGTCGATTGTTATTTCTCGTACATATGGCGCGGTACAGGGTTGGGTGGGAGGTCACAATCTGGGCGCCCCCATCACGGAGTTCCGGGCCTCCACGGAAATCTCTCCGGGGAAAGTGCAAGTGCTCGAGGAGAATGGGAAACGTATCTTGCTTCACAATCCGGAAGATGCGGACAAGCTCCAAGCGACGGTGCGCTCCATCGCACGGGACGAAGGAGGGTCGGCCGCCGAAATCGAACGCAAGGCAGCCGCGGAGTTATCCGGGGCGCAGAACGACGCGCGTCCGATGGGAGACGTGCTGGCGTTTCAGGGCGCCCATGTACCGGATGCCGAGCGAGGCTTTCAAGCCGGTTTGGCCTCGCCCAGCTTGCGCGGCAGCGGATGGTGGGTCGGAGACCATAGCATCAACCCGGCGCAGTCGCGGGTGGTCGAGGCTCTGCACTCCGAGCATCTTCACGCGATCGTGGTCGAGCGGACTCCCGACGGGCATTACATGATCTTCGACGGGCCATCGCGCAGGGTGATACAGGCCAATACCCAGCCGGCGGCGACGGACGCGGTTATGGCGTATATCGATCCGCACGGAGCGGCGCGCCCCGTACGCCTGCACCTTCGCGGCTTTGAACCCCGCGAAGCTAAAGGCCTGACCCAGTCGGCCGAGCTGCAGTTGGCAGGTTTCGAAGAACCGCCGGAGATGACGGCGACGGTGGAAGGTTCGGACATCCCGCCGGAGCGCCTCAAGGCCTTCCTGACGGAACAATACAACTTCCGCGAGGTCACAATCAGGGACATCTCCGAGCCTTTCGTCACACCCGAGGGTGAAGTGGGAGTGCACGTAGACGCAGACATCGCGGCGGTGAAGCCGGAGCATCCTCCTCTGCGGGTACGCATCACCGTGATGCTTAAGAAGGGCCTCCAAATGACCGCCGATATGTTGAGCGCGATCCGCTTGCGAATCACGTCGGCTTTTGCGAGCGGTGAAATTCGCGTTACCTCCGACGATACGTTGCTGATGACGCACGCCTTCGTCAAGTCCCTGGAGAAGATCAGCCCCGACATTGGCTACGTCGAAGTCAAGGTAACGAAGGAAGGAACGGATCTTCACATTGTCCTCAATCGTGATCGACGGTCTGGGAAGCGAACTTCCGACCAGCCCGCGTGATTGTGTACTGCTGATTGCGGCACCGCTGGACCGGGACCGGTTTTTCGCAGACCTGGAGCGCCGGGATAAAGAATTCGCCCGCAACTTCCAAAGGCAATTCGCCGCGCTAAACGACGCGGCTCTCTGGCGGGCCTACGAGCCATACGCCAGCGTGGCCAAGGAGGTCGGCACGCGGGTTAGCGAACTGGGAGTGCGGGTGATCGAGAATGTCACGTTGGCGGACTTCCGCGACTCACTGACTGCATACGAGGTAACGACGCTTGTGGGCCACTGGCGGAGCGCGCGCTTCCGCGAGGACGACATCGTCAATGCGGCGGCCGTTCGGGCGTACATACAGAACCACGGCGTTGGTTGCGAAGGGCCCGAGTGGGATTGTCTGAACCAGCTTCTGGATTCGATCTCGACCGAGGACGAGGGAAACCCGCGGGGATCGCCGGGCTATGCGGTAGAGCAGCAGTATGCGTGGCAACAGGCGCGCTCCCAAATTGAAAAAGACCTGGCGGGCGCAGTCCGCGGTGGCGCGGCGGTTGAGTTCGGGGACGGGTTTCATGGAATTCACGAGATCGTAGACGGAATCCCGGCGGAATACGCGGGAACCCTCGACCTGACGGTTTGTCAATCCGTGATGCTGGGAGAAGAGGTCAAACGCAAATGCCGGCGTTCCCTGGTGCTGACCAGCGCGGGGCCGACCACCATGGATTACCGCTTCGCACTCTATGGGCAAGTCATCGAAGTGCTGGCCGTCAGGCCTCTGCCTTTCGAAGATGCCACGGTCGCTGTTCGTAAATCGCTAATCGGAAAATATGGAAGAAAAAAGAAGCAGTAACCTGAAGGAAGTCCTGCTATCGTTTAAGCCCGACGCACCGGACTTCGGCGAAAAGACGCCGGACGCGCGCCGTGTAAAGACCGACGGAGCGGACCAACTGCGCCGTGACTTACAGAGGGTAAGCGCGGCGAACAAGAACTATTTTTCCATCTGCGTCGGCCTGCTTTTGGTTCTTTTTGCCGGAGCGTTCGTCCTGGTGGTGCGTTCGCTGGACAAGCCGGCGGAAATCGCGGGAATCTTCGGTGCGACGGGCATATCATTGTTGGGGATCGTCACTCAAATGGCGCGACTCTGGCGGCAGAAGGTCAACACCGACATGATGCTTGTTTTGGCAAGCAATATGCGGCCCGCGGATTTCAAAGCCGTAGTGGAGATTGTGTTGCGAAGTTACCTAAAATAGACACCTATTCCACGTGCGCGCCCTGGCGGATCAGTTCCCACTTCCGGGCGCGCGCCTCATCGCCAATCCGCGAGAAAACGTCGACCATTCCCTTGGCGCAAGCCGGGGCGCCATCGCCCATCAGAAACGAGCATTGATCCTCCATTCCGTCGAGACCGTCGAGCGTATTCACCGGCGGCACATCGGGCGGCGGGCGACGCATGTAAATCAAGTCGTGCGCGTCGCGGTACACCAGTTTCCAATCGGTCTGTTGCGGGTCGGCCAGAGCTGCCGGCAGGTAGTACGCGGCGCCGCGAACGGGCTCGAAACAATCCATCGCGATGATGTCGATGCCGTAATCGTTCAGCAGTTGGTCGTAACTTTTGCCGCCGGTGCTGTCGGCGGCGAGGAGGATTCGCTGCGCGTCGGCGGCCACGCTCTCATTGAGCACGCGACCGTCAATGAAGACTGGCAACTGCGGCCACAGCCGCCAGATTAGATAGCCGCCTTGACTCCAGGTGTTGAACAACCTGCCTTGGATGCGGTGCCGCTCGAGGAAATCGGCGGCGCCCACTGGCGTTCGGGTGGAGGCGCGGAATTGGAATGCGCGGCCCTGTGCGACTAGCACTGCCGTAGCGGCAAGCAGCATTGCCGTCAGCGCCCATTCCGCTGCCGGACGCTGGCGGACCTCTGACTTGCCCTTAGCGCCGGGCAGATAGGCGGCAATCAGGAATGCCCCCACGAACCCCGTGAGCGGCACGTTTCGGATTGCCAGGAGCCCAGCCGGCCCGAAGGCAGCCAGCAGTAGCCAATCCGCCGGACGGGTTTTGCGGCGCTGCCACAACAACACCGCGAGACCGCCGTAGAGCAACACCGTGAAAGGGCTCAACTCCCAGGGCGCCGGGCGATACCATTCCCAGATCTGGGAAATCATCTGGCTTTGACGGTAATTGCCCAGCGTCTGCAGCACGCCAAACCCGTTGGGATTGAGGCCGGAGACGAGAATCGCGGAGAGCCCCGCCAGCCACATAGTGCGCTCGCCCTCTACAGGCTTGCCGCGCCAGCGGAGGAACAGGCTTTCGGCGCAGTAGATTCCGACCACCACCCATCCCAAGAAGAATCCGGCGTGACAGTTCGCCCAAATCAAGAACAGCGGAGGGAGCGACCACAGCCAGCGCCGGGAATCGAGCAGATTGACGGCCAGCGCGGCGAAGAGCAGGGTGAAGTACTGCGGACGGTCGCCCGTGAAGGAGTGCAGCACGATTGACGTCGCGAATGCCGCACCCATCGCGCGATAGAAACTGAGCGTCCTGCGATACGCCATCAGCCCGGCGAGCGCGCAAAACAGGCTCAGGCAGACCGCTCGCATCAGCACCAGGGCAGTCAAGCCGCCGGCTGCGTAGGCGATGTACATCGCCACTTCGGCCAGCCACTCCATGGTCAGGTTGAAGTGCCGTGTGACCTCTTCACCGGGGTATGCCGGCTTGCCCAGGTACGTGGTGTAGGCGAACCGGTCGGGCACCGGGAGCCGGTGCTGCTGCAGGATGAATTGGCCGCTTTTGAGGTGCCACCAGCTATCGGAGTCGCCAGCCTCGCGCGAGAGCCAGGCGAGCAGCAGCAGCGCCGCGAGTCCGAGAACGAGCGGGTGCAGCCAGACCAGCGGTACGGAGGGCTGGGGCGCTATTGCGGCAACTGACACGGGGCTGGTCTTCTTCGGGTGCGGCATGCGGATCTCGTCCGGGGATCATTCCTTAGGATAAACGCCACGGGCCCTATGGAGAACACACGCGGCGTGCAGTATGCCGCCTGCACGAACTGAGGGTATGCGGCGTCTACCACTCGTAGTCGCTCAAGAACTGGGTAATAGAGGCGGCCGCGATGGTGTTTCTCGAAAGTGTCTTACAGGATCTCCGATTCAGCTTCCGTGCGATACGCAGGACGCCCCTGGTAACTTCGGTCGCCGTGGCGTCGCTCGCCCTAGCGGGCTGCGGAAAAAGCCCCTCAGCCGCTTGCTTACGCGCGCGGCTCAGAAACGCGCTCGTTCTTTTGCAGGCACTTGCGGAGGCGGGCCCAGGGGGCACCCCGTGAGGGAGCGGTCCCGGAATGCCCTTTTTCCGCAACCTGCTGGGCGTCGGAGCGAACGTCGCCATCTTCACGGTGTTCGACTCTCTTCTGCTCCGGTCGCTGCCGGTAAAGGACCCGCGCGAAATCGCGATGCTCTCCTGGTCGGCAAAGCGCTCCTCGAGCCAACCCGAGCAAAACGGGGACTTTTCGTTCCCCTCGTTTGAACAGATCCGCCGCGGCTCCTCGGCCGGTGTGTGTGCGGGCCGGGGTTGGGGCGCACACTCGCGCCGAAGAACGGTGAGACATCTTGACTCTCACCCGGACTACAGGTAAAGATGGAACCAACTGCCCGCGCCGCCGGAAACATTAGTGTAAGCGGAACTTGAGACCCTGAATGGGGTTTGTCTCAGTGTAGACGTGTCATGATTCAGGGGACCCTTTCCACTGCCACTCTAGAAACGCATTCCGGCGGCGCTCCCATCCTTTTGCACCAATTCTTTGAGGATTCGGTCCGCCAATGGCCGAACCGTACGGCGGTCGACGTGCCGCCGGGGCCCGGGCGCCCGGAACGCCGGCTCACGACTTATGCCGAATTGGCACTGCAGGCGGACGCGGTGTCCGGGGCGCTCTGCGGCAACGTCGGGCGCGACTCCATCCTTGCAATTCTGTTACCGCGCGATTCGGAGCGAATCTACAGCGCGCAATTAGGCGTCCTGAAGGCGGGTGGTGCATACGCCTCCATCGATCCTTCTTTTCCGGACAGGCGAATTCGCGAAATTCTGGAAGATTCGCAGGCGGTAGCGCTGGTCACCGACCGCGCGGGCGCCGCGCGCGCCCGAAGCGCGAGATTCGGGGGCCGTATTCTTCTGGCGGGCGAACTGCCAGCCGCCCCGAGGGGCGTTCTTTCGAAGGCGCTTCCCTGCCCCATTCCCCACAATCTCGCTTACGTCATCTATACTTCCGGCACTACCGGGCGGCCCAAAGGCGTCATGATCGAGCACCGGAGCATCGTCAACCTGGTGTCGTTCTATCGGAGGGAGTTTCGGCTCACGCCGGAGTGCCGTGTGGCGCAGACTTCCTCGCCGGCATACGATTCGTCGGTGGAAGAGATCTGGCTGGCGTTCGCCGCGGGCGCCACCCTGGTGGTGGCCGACGATCGTACGGTGAGGTTGGGGCCCGACTTGGTGCCGTGGCTGCGGCGCGAACGCGTGACGGCGATGTCGCCGACTCCCACGCTGCTGCGCTCGACCGGATGCCAGCGGCCGGATCTGGAATTGCCGGAGTTGGCCCTGGTGTACACCGGCGGCGAGGCGATTCCGCAAGATCTGGCGGATCGCTGGGCGAAGGGCCGGCGGATGGTGAACGGTTACGGGCCGACCGAGTGTACGGTGGTGGCCACGCGAGCCGAAATCCGCCCCGGCGAACCGGTGGCCATCGGACGGCCGGTCGCGGGGCTCGACGTGTGGGTGCTCGACGATGCGTTGGAGGAAGTGGCGCAAGGCGAGTGGGGCGAGCTGTGCGTGGGGGGAATCGGACTGGCGCGCGGGTATCTCAATCGGCCGGAGGAGACGGCCGCGAAATTCGTGGCCCACCCGCGATTCGGCCGGATCTATCGCACCGGCGACCTGGTACACCGCGCCCCGGATGGCAATCTCTTCTACCACGGGCGGGGCGACACCCAAGTCAAAATCCGCGGGTACCGCATTGAGCTGGAAGAGATCGAAATGCGGCTGGGGGAGGCGAAGGGCGTGCGGTCGGCGGCCTGCGCGGAGCAGGATGGCCTGCTGGCGGCGTTCGTGGTGCCCGAAAACGGCTGGCACGCGGGAGCATTCAAAGAGCTGGAAGCGAGCCTGCGGGAAACGCTGCCGGATCACATGGTGCCCAGCCGGTACGGGACGCTGCGGGAATTGCCGTTCACGGCGGGAGGGAAACTGGACCGCGCGGCGCTCCCGCGGATTGAGGAGCAGGGCCACGGAAGAGTCGGAATGGCCCCGCGGAATGCGCGGGAGACGCGGTTGGCGGCGGTTTTCGCGCGTGTCTTGGGGCTCGATACGGCGGTAGCTGTGGACGCCGATTTCTTCACCGATCTCGGCGGAAACTCGCTGCGGGCGGCGCAACTGGTGACCAGACTTCGGGAAGAAGACGCGTCGACGCCGGTGACGGTACGCGATGTGTACGAAGCGCGCACGGTGGCGGCCCTGGCGGAACGGATGACGCCGGTGGAGTTCGCGGCGCCGGCCGAGAAACCGCGGGGCGCGCGGCCATCGGCGACCCTGGCCACGGCGATTCAAGCGGCCTGGCTTTTGGCGACGTTCTCGGCGGCGGCGCTGGTGGCGTATTGGGGCGTGTTCGACGGCGCGCCGTCGCTGATGCGCGGAGTGGGGCTGGCGCCGCTGCTGTTGCTGAGTCCGGTGCTGTTCTACGCGGGAATCGCAGCCTGGGCGCCGCTCGCCGTGGCGGGCGCGGTGCTGGCGAAGCGCTGTTTGATCGGCCGTTACCGGCCCTTGCGCGCGCCGGTTTGGGGCAGCTTCTATTTGCGGAACTGGATGGTGCAACAGGTGGTGCGCGCCATTCCGTGGTGGCTGATGGAAGGCACGGGTTTCCAGACGGCGGCGCTGCGCGCGTTGGGGGCGCGCATCGGGCGGAGGGTGCATATTCATCGCGGCGTGGATCTGGTGCATGGCGGATGGGACCTGTTGGAGATCGGGGACGACGTGACGATCGGGCAGGAAGCCCATCTGGGGCTGGTGGAACTGGAGGACGGAGATATTCTGGTGCGGCCGGTACATATTGGAAGCGGCTGCACGCTGGAGACGCGCGCGGGTGTGGAGGGCGACGCGCGCGTGGAGGATGGCGCGCAATTGACCGCGCTCTCTTGGCTGCCGCCCGGCGGGCTGATTCCCGCGGGTGAGCGGTGGGACGGAATTCCGGCGAAGGCGGCAGGGTACGCGCCGCCGCTACCGGGAACGGCGCCGGGTTTATCTCCGGCGCTGCACGACGTGCTGATGCTGCTCGCGCGGTGCGCATGCGGATCGTTGACGGCGGTGATTCCGGCGCTGCTGGCGGCAGGGATCGCGGCGGCGCTGGGAGTGGACGGGGAGCGGATTGCGGGATGGTTGAACGCCCCGGCGATACCGGCGGCGCTGCTGCTGGCGGGGCTGGGATTGTTGACGGTGAGCCTGCCTCTGACCCTGGCGATTGAGGCCTGGATGGTGCGGGCCATGGGGCGCATGCCGGAGGGCGCGATCGGGCGGTGGAGTCTGGCATACATCCGCGTGCGTATGAAGACGGAGATGCTGGAAGCCGCCGGCGGATGGCTCGCGGGCGCGCTGTTTTGGCCGATTTGGCTGCGCTGGGCGGGCATGAAGGTGGGGCGCGGATGCGAGATCAGCACCATCCTCGACACGCTGCCGGAGATGGTGGAGATCGGCGCGGAAACGTTCCTCGCCGACGGCATCTATATCGGCGGGCCGCGCATCGATCGCGGCACGGTCACGCTGGCGGGGACGCGGCTCGGGAGCAGCGTGTTTCTGGGCAATCACGTGGTGATTCCGGCGGGTCGAAGCCTGCCGGATAACGTGCTGCTGGGCGTCTGCACGGTGGCGGGCGAAGCTATGGAGAGCGGCGGTGAGTGGTTCGGGCATCCGCCGTTCGAACTGCCGCGGCGGGAAGTGGTGGCGGGCGACCGCAAGCTTACGGTGAGGCCGACGGCGGTGCGGTACCTCACGCGGCTGTTCTGGGAGCTGCTGCGATTCGGGTTGCCGATACCGCCGGTGCTGGCGGGGTTGTGGTGGGTAAGCGTGGCGTCGACCGCGGGCCCGGCGGCGGTGTGCGGGGCTGGATTGGCTGCGGAAGCGGCGCTGTGCGGGCTGGCGTTAGCGGTGAAGTGGGGGCTGCTGGGCAGAATTCGGCCGGGACAGCACCCATTTTGGGCCTGCTGGTGCGGACGGTGGGACCTCCTTTATGTAGTGTGGGAAAGCTGGGCGCGGCCCACGACATTGCATCTGGAAGGCACGCTGCTCCTCTCGTGGTATTTGCGCGCGATGGGAGCTCGGCTAGGGAAGCGGGTGGTGCTGGGCCCTGGGTTCGCGCAGGTGGTGGATCCCGACATGCTGATTATCGAAGACGACGCCACGGTGAGCGCCATGTTCCAGGCGCATACCTTCGAAGATCGCGTACTGAAGATGGATTACGTACACGTGCGGCGCGGCGCTACCGTGGGGACGGCGTCGGTTCCGCTGTATGGGGCGGACATCGGCGCGGGCGCGTACGTGGCGCCGCACAGCGTGGTGATGAAAGACGAGCATTTGCTGCCGGGCGTGCGGTACGCGGGGGCTCCGACGGATGTCTTCGCCACAGAGACACAGAGAATGTAGTGAAAATCCTACCCGTTCCTGATGTTGCCCATGGGCCGCACCCAGCCCAGATTGAACGGAACCTCGGTGAGCGGGCCGCGCCATTGCAACTCGCGGTCGATATCGGGGTGCATGCGGTAGGATTTCTTGACGTCGGCAACTTTGGCGCCGATGACGTCGATCTTCGAGGCATCGAATTGGCCCAGGCCAAGGTCGCCGCAATACTTCACGTACCCCAGCCATTCGGGGTCGATGCCCATGGTCTCGGCGGCGACGCGGTCGGCAGCTACATAATCGACAGACGCCAGCGCGATACGCGACGCCACCGGCGTTCCGGAGTTGGGGCCGTTGCCCTCCATGCCCTCATATCCGTCAATCAGCGACGCGCCCCAGTTCAAACGCTGCGCGGTGACCATCATATTGTAGTGAGTCTGGCGCAGGCCCACATGGAACTTGCGCTTCTCACTCCAAAACGGCTCGCCAGGGGCCGAATGGAGCGGTGCGCCCAGCACCATGTTCTTGATCGACAGCGACGCGATAACCGTGTTGTGCGTTTTCAGCACGGCGGACGAAATGACGAAGGCCTCGGGATCCACCAGCCGGGCGGCGATGCGGCAGGGCACGATGTGCAGGTCTTTATCGAGAAGGGTGACGCGCTCGAACCTGGCTTCGCCGTTGAGGTCGATGAGTTTGAGCTGCTGCCGGCGGTACTCGGAGGTCAGAGCGGAGTACTTGAAATTGGCGAAGCCGTCCTTGGTGTTGCCGGCGGACGATTCGGCGATTACCACTGGGCCCTTGAAGCTCTCGGAAAGATAGTCGAGGATGCCGCGCATGGCGTCGGCATGGCTGGCGGCGAGCTGGTTGGTGGTATTGACGAAGTTGGGCTTGATGACCACGTACTTCTTGCCCTGCATCTTCGCCTGGAGTTCCTGGTCGATGGATTTGAGGGCGGTGTAAACGTTCTTGCGGCGCTCGTCGCCGTGAGCGATAGCCACCGTGGAGCGGCGGTCGGGCACGGGAAACCCTTCCGGATTGCCGCCCAAACCGGAGGAACGCCGGGGCGCCGCCGGGGGCTGTTGGGCTGGGGACTGAGGCTGCTCCGCGCCTGCCAGGCGGCTGCGCAGGAGTGCGGCCGCTCCGGCCAATTGAAAGAGGCTCCTTCGATTTACACCGTTCGCCATGTTGACTCTCCTTGTCGTCGCGTTGTCGATCCCAGGGACGTCTAAATAGAGGTTTTCAGTCCTGATTATATCTAAATAGTACAGAATGGGAAAGAGCTGGTGTCTGAAATGCAAATTTCAGGCACTGCCGGGGAGTTCCCACAGCTCGTCCGGCGACCAGGCGGGGACGCCTCCGGAACGGCTGGCGACGAGCGCGCCGAGGCGGTTGGCGAAATCGGCATCTACGAGTCTCCGCGGGCTCTGTCCGGTCCGGCCGCGGAGCGGTATCCTTGTTAAACGGCGCCGCATCGATGGGATGAGGTCGAGCGGCCGGTCTGGTGGCGCGCACCTGCGAGTCGCCTGATGGCAGCGCCCCTTGCGATACTAGACGGTTGGATTAGCGGGGAACGAGGTGACGGGTGGCGCGGACGAAAACTACGAAAATCAAGAACAAAGGAGCCAAGACAGCGGATGCCGAGCCGCGGCCGGAAACCTATCGGCACCCAACTGCCGCCAGCCTGTTGCGCCCCGATGTCGGAACCCAGGCGCAATTCAAGAAGAAGAAGCCGCCGGCCACCTATCGGTACGACTCGTCGCTTTCCCCGGTGCTTGAATGGGATGGACAGAATCCAGCCCGAGAAAAAGGCGAGGATCTGATTGCTCGCATCCTGGAGGCGGGATCGGAGGGGGCGACCGATGGAGAATTGAAGGATGCGGAGGCCCGCATCAAGGCGCTGGAAGCTCGCATCGAGGAAATGAAGGCTGCCGGACTGGAGTTGCGAATGCTCTCGCGCCCGTTTCTCAACTGGGCGGGAAAAGCCGAGCGGTTGTCTTTCGACGTGCCCACTTTACCGTTGTTCGTCCACGAGCGGCTGAGCACGAAGGCGATCATCGAGACCCTCGTGGGGCACCGCAAGGACCGGCAGTTGGATATGTATGACCTGTTCGGAGACCCGCAGCATTCCGTCGCCGACCAGGTGTTGCGGGCTTACGAGTACAAGGACGACTGGGTCAACCGGATGATCCTGGGAGACTCGCTCGTGGTGATGAATTCCCTGCTCCAGTACGAGGGTCTGGGCGGACAGGTGCAGATGATTTATATGGACCCTCCTTATGGCGTGAAGTTTGGGTCTAACTTCCAGCCTTTTGTCAGGAAGCGCGACGTCAGGCACAACGAGGACGAGGACATGACCCGAGAGCCGGAGATGGTGAAGGCTTATCGGGATACTTGGGAGTTAGGACTCCATTCTTATTTGACATACTTGCGGGATCGGCTACTGGTCGCTCGGGAACTGCTGTCGCCCAGTGGTAGTTTATTTGTGCAGATCAGCGACGAGAATCTGCATCACGTCCGCGAGATCTTAGACGAGGTTTTTGGAGGAGAGAATTGCTGCGGTCAAATCACCTTTGCAAAAACGACCGGCGCCGGCAGTCCGAGCGGAGGCACAGACCTTCTACCGCAGACGAGCGACTATCTGCTGTGGTACGCGCGCGATAAGTCGAGGGTGAAGTTTAGGCAGCCCTATGCTCGGAAGGAGATTGGAGCCCCCGGCGCGTCCCAATACACGTGGATCGAGACGGGGAACGAGCGTCGACCAGCTACCGAGGAAGAATTGTCTGAGCCGCCGATGGGCTCTCGGCTGTTCGCTCATGGCGACCTCACTTCCCAGACTGGAGGCGAAACTACTACGTTCCCAGTGGCCTTTGACAACCGTGTTTTTCGCCCAGCGAAGGGCGGATGGAAGACCAACGCCGTCGGGATGCAGCGCCTCATCTCGGCGGGCAGACTTATGGTGGTCGGAAATAGCATTCGTTACGTTCGCTACCTTTCCGACTTCCCTCTGGTTAGGATTGTGGACTACTGGCCAGACACGGTTATTTCCGGGTTTGGGACGCCGAAGCTCTTCGCGGTTCAAACGACACCAAAGATCATCGAACGATGTATTCTGATGACCACTGACCCAGGCGATCTAGTTCTGGATCCAACGTGCGGGAGTGGCACAACCGCCTACGTCGCAGAGCAGTGGGGCCGGCGCTGGATAACGATCGACGCTAGCCGAGTGCCTTTAGCACTGGCGCGGCAGCGTCTGCTGACCGCGACCTTCCCGTACTATCAACTTAAGGGCGAAAGTCGCGGGCCAGCCGGGGGCTTCGTCTACCGCCGCAAACAGAACCAGAAGGGTGAAGAGGTCGGCGGCATCGTGCCTCACATCACACTGAAGTCGATCGCGAACAACGAGCCACCCGACGAAGAAGTCCTCGTCGACCGGCCCGAAGTCGACAACAAGATCACGCGCGTAAGCGGGCCTTTTTGCGTGGAAGCTACCATTCCGACGCCAATCGATATCGACGGCGACAGCACAAAAGAATCGGACAGCACCGAATACGGATCTTTCCTGGAGCGGATGTTGGAAATATTGCGCCGCTCACCGGTGCTGCAACTCGGCGGTGGACGCACGGTGGCGCTTCGCAATATCCGCCCTCCGGCGAAGTCCCTCAGCCTCTCGGCGGAGGCCGAAATCCCCGCCTCGGCGGTTGGCCGCGCCAGCTTGACCGACATGGTAATAGAGGCGGCGGAAAAGGGCGGGGGCCTGCTTCCCCTGAGCGGCAAGACAGTCGCGATTGTCTTCGGGCCGGAGAACGGCGCCGTCAGCGAGAAACTGGTGTACCAGGCCGCACGCGAGGCCCATGCCAAGAGCATCTATGACCATCTGTTCGTGATCGGCTTCGCCATCCAACCGAATGCCCGCAAGCTGGTGGATGACTGCGAAGGTGTAGTGGGCATCGCGGCCACCTATATCCAAATGACTCCGGACGTCATGATGGGCGACCTGCTGAAGACCATGCGCTCCAGCCAGATCTTCAGCGTTTGCGGCTTGCCCGAAATCAAGATCCGTCCCATCACCAGTAAGGATGGCGCCATGGATTATCAAGTCGAACTGATCGGCCTGGATGTTTTCGATCCGGCAACCATGGAGACCGAGCACCGCACCGGCGACGATGTGCCAGCCTGGTTTCTGGACACGGATTACAACGATTTGTGCTTCCACGTCAGCCAGGCGTTTTTCCCCCGCACCGCAGCCTGGGACAACCTCAAGCGCGCGCTCAAGGCCTCCTATGAAGAGACCGTTTGGGACCATCTGGCCGGGACGGTCAGCGCACCGTTTGAAGCCGGCGAACAGGGGCAGATCGCCGTAAAGGTGATCGACGACCGCGGAAATGAGCTGCTGGTGGTGAAGAGGCTGCCATGATACGGCGCGTAGCGATTCGCGGATTCAAGCGCTTCGAAGAGGTCACTTTCGATATCCCAGGCCACATCGTGTTGGCGGGTCCGAACAATACCGGCAAGACTACGTTCTTGCAGGCGATTTCGGCATGGTCTCTAGCATTTGAGCGGTGGAAACATCTCAACGATCATCAGCGGCACGGCGGATTCTATACACGGGCTCCGATCGCGCGACAAGCGTTCTCTGCCGTGCCCTTGGGGGCCTTCGATCATCTCTGGCGCGAACGTGAGTATCGGGGCCAGATCGAGCTTGAGATATGCACCGGAGAGTGGGACATCACCATGGAACTGATCTCCGATACAACGGAGCAGATCTACGTCCGGCCTAAGCCGAGCGCCGCGCCGGACACGGTGAAGAATGCAACCCTGGAGACCGTCTTCATACCGGCAATGACGGGGCTAACGACAGAGGAGCCGGTCTATCAGAAACCCAAACTCGACCTCCTTATGGGGCAGGCCAGACCCGGTGAGGTGCTGCGAAACCTGCTTGTGGAGGCCAATCAATCGGAAGATGCCTGGAACCGGTTGCGACAGTGCATCCTGAAGCTCTTCGGTTACTCGCTTCTCCCGCCTGACGCAACTGGCGCTCACATCGTTTCCGAGTACCAGGCCAAGGAAAACGGCCCAAGGTTGGACATCGCCAGCGCCGGCAGCGGATTTCAGCAGGTGCTGATGCTGTTGACGTTCCTGCACACCCGGCCCGGCGCAGTCCTCTTGCTGGACGAGCCCGATGCCCATCTGCACATGATTTTGCAAGACGCGATCTACGGGGAGTTGCGATCCGTCGCCACATGGCAGCATTCACAGCTTGTAATCGCTACCCACTCCGAGGTCATCATCGACACCGTCGAGCCGCGGGAACTATGCGCTATGCTGGATCGGCCGCGGCCGTTGGCTGACTCGCAAGAAAAAACGCGCCTGATCCAATCGCTGAGAGTCCTGGCCAATACCGACATTCTGGAATCGCTGGAAGTGGGCAGGGTTTTGTACCTCGAGAATTATACCGATCTGGATATTCTCCGGGCGTGGGCGAAGGCACTCCAGCACCCGATTGCAGACTTCCTTACAAGTAGGGTTTTCTGGAAACCGACGGTGGTAGAAACGCGTCCTGGCGCCGCAGGCATAAGGGCGAGTGACCACTACAAGGCGCTAATTCTGGTCCGCGGAGATCTGCCGGCTTTGGAGCTGGTGGACGGGGACGCGCACGAGGGAATCCAAGCCACCCCGATCACCGGGCAGGGATTCCAACGCCTGCGCTGGCGCCGATATGAAATCGAGAGCTACCTGGTTCATCCCGAAGCGCTGGCGCGATACGTCGAGTTGCAGGTGGGCGCGGGCGCAGGTCCGCACCTTGAGGACCTGCGGCGCCATTTCGAGGAGAACTACCCGCCAGCTTTTCTGCGCGATCCCTTAATCGACAATCCAGTCGTCGTGCGCTCTAAAGCAAGGACTGAACTTCTGCCGCCCGCTCTCGCTGCGGCCGGCTTGCCTGGGCTGCCTTACACCCGTTATCACGAAATTGCCGCAGTGATGTTGCCGGAGGAGATCCACCCGGAGGTGCGCGAGAAACTGGATCTGATTCAGAGGGCGTTAGCGGTATGAGCTACGAAGTTCCGGAGCCGATTCTCAATTCGCCCTATGAAGAGCCCCGCGAGTACTGGCGCCTGGAAGAGGGCAAGGAGCCGCAGCGCGCGCCGGGGCGGCGTCCGCCCATGTACTACTACCGGCCACCGGGAGCTTCGGCGGAAGAGGCGCCGACCGACGTTGTGGGCACGGCAATAGAACTGAAGCTGGTGAGCCGCATCCGCGAACGTATGAAGGAATGGCGCGCCTCGGGCTGGGCGGGGGCGACCCGAACCACTCTCGAACTGCTTCAGTACTGGCAGCGCGACGGCCGCCAGCACCGGTTGTTCTTCGCGCAAATTGAGGCGGCAGAGACCATCATTTTCCTGACCGAGGCACGGGCTGACTTCCGCCAGGGGGTGAACATCCCGCTTGACGAACCGAGCGACGACAGAAAGGAAGCGGGCTTTCGAGCCTTCACCCGCTATGCTTGCAAGATGGCAACAGGCGCCGGCAAGACCACGGTAATGGGAATGTTGGCGGCCTGGAGCATCCTGAACAAGGTGCATCATCGGTCGGATGCCCGATTCTCCGATGTGGTGCTGGTGGTTTGTCCGAACGTCACGATTCGGAATCGGCTGCAGGAGCTGGATCCTCGGCTGGGTGAGGCCGGCTTATACCAGACTCGCGACTTGGTTCCCCGCCACACGCTGCCGGACCTGCGAAAAGGAAAGCTGCTGGTGACAAATTGGCACGTGTTCGAACCACAGGGCGTGCAGGTGGGCGGGGTGGCGTCACGCGTTGCCAAGGCGGGAGTGCCGGTAAGGGTACGGGAGCTCATCCAAATCTCCGATAAGACGACAACCGCACGCGGACGGAGATATTTGACGCCGGCGGAATACGGCAGGCAGGTGGCTGCAGGCCTGCTGGACGTAGTTGAGGGCAGCGAGGAGAAAGATGAGAATGGCGCGCTCAGGCGCGTGACCGTGGAGTACTCCAAGTACGTGGAAAGCGACGCGAAGGTGGTCAGCCGCATCCTCGGGCGGGAGGTAGGCGGCAAACAAAACATTCTTGTGTTCAATGACGAGGCCCACCACGCGTACCGGATCCGGCGCGCGGAGCCGGAGGAGGACGAGGAAGAAGTACTCGGCGAAGAGTCCGAGGCCGAAGAGTTCTTTCGTGAGGCCACCGTCTGGATTGAGGGCCTGGATCGCATTCACAAACTGCGAGGCATCAATTTTTGCGTCGATCTCTCGGCGACGCCCTATTACCTGGGTAGAATGGGGGCGGACACCAATCGCGTGTTTCCCTGGGCGGTGAGCGACTTCGGGCTGACGGACGCGATTGAATCCGGGTTGGTTAAAATTCCCCAACTCGCCGTGCGTGACACCACTGGCGCGCCGATCCCTGGTTACTTCAACATCTGGCGATGGATTCTCCCCAAGCTGACGCCTGCGGAACGAGGCGCCAAGAAGGGGAGTCCGAAGCCGGAAGCGATTTTGAAGTGGGCGAACACTCCCATTGCGATGCTCGGCGCCCTTTGGGAAGACCTGCGTAAGGAATGGGAGCAGTTTCACGCTGACGACCCGCGTCCGCCGGTCTTCATTCTGGTGTGCAAGAATATCCGGATTGCAAAGGTGGTCTATGAATGGTTGGGCGAAAACAATCCGCCTGCGGGCATTCCGCCGGCCAATATCGCCGGCCTGCTGAATCGTGACGGGCAAATCAGCACGATCCTCGTGCACTCCATGGTGGAGGAAACGGATTGGATGCGGGTTACTCTGGACACGGTTGGAAAAACCGAATGGCCAAAAGATACCCAGGGCCGGCCGATCTATCCGGAAGGCTTTGCGGAACTGGCTCAAAAGCTCGGCCGGCCCCTTCATCCGCCGGGTCGCGATGTGCGGTGCATTGTGAGCGTGGGTATGTTAACGGAGGGTTGGGACTGTAACACCGTCACGCACATTGTCGGCCTTCGTCCATTTATGTCCCAGCTCCTTTGCGAGCAGGTTGTAGGGCGGGGCCTGCGCCGATCAAGCTATGAACTTGCGGCTAACGGCAGACTGAAGGAAGAAGTCGCTAAGGTCTTCGGGGTGCCTTTCGAGGTTGTTCCGTTCAAACAGAATTCCGAAGGCCCGCGGACCCCTCCGGAGAAAAGACACCATATTGTTGCTGTACCGCAAAAGGCTGAGTTCGAGATTCGTTTTCCGAGGGTGGAGGGATACCGTCAGGCGATTCGCAATCGGATCACCGTCGACTGGGCATCGCTAGCCACCTTGGTTCTCGACCCCCTCAACATTCCACCCGAGGTGGAGATGAAGGACGGTCTTCCGAACAACCGCGGGCGGTATTCCATTACAGGGCCGGGAAAGATGGAGCGCGTGGATTTGAATCCGTACCGGCGAGACCGGCGATTCCAAGAGCTGGTCTTCGAAATGGCGCGAGACTTGACGCGAGATTACTCGATTCAGCCAACATGCGAGGCTCCGCCCCACGTCTTATTCCCTCAACTCGTGCGAATCGTAGAGCGTTTCCTGAAAGAGAAAGTACGTCCGGAGCCGCCCGCCGAGTTGCTCGACGTGTTTCTGTCACCTTACTATGGGTGGGCTGTTGAGAGATTAGCCGATGCGGTTCTTCCCGATACGGCACAGGGTGAATCGGCTGAATTGCCCCACTACGAAGTGAATCGGGCGCCGGGCTCTACGGGAGAAGTGGACTTTTGGACAAGCAGGGATGTAAGGGAAGTAGTGCATTCTCACTTAAACTACGTAGTGGCCGATACGGCCAGATGGGAGCAATCGGCGGCGTACACTCTCGACACGCACCCGCGAGTCGCGGCCTTCGTGAAGAATTCCGGGCTCGGCTTCGCCATACCGTATTTCCATAACGGCCAACCGCACGACTACATCCCCGATTTCATGGTTAGGCTGCGATCGAAGGAGCCAACACACGTGATCATTGAGACGAAGGGCTACGACCCGCTTGCGGAGATCAAAGTCCAGGCCGCCCACCGTTGGGTGTCTGCGGTGAATCACGAAGGCTCGTTCGGAGTGTGGCGCTACGCAATCGCGCGGCAGCCGGCTGAAGTGGGCAAGATTCTGGAAGAGGTCGCATGAGGCCCCCACCACAGCGCAGGCGGAATCGGAGCTTGGGCTAACGGTCCTAGGTTGGGTGTATCGAACCGACCTCCCGCCGGACGCCCCACAGCTCGTCCGGCGACCAGGCGGGGACGCCTCCGGAACGGCTGGCGACGAGCGCGCCGAGGCGGTTGGCGAAATCGGCCACTTCGCGGGGAGGCCACCCGGCCTGAATCCCGTGGAGCAGCGCCGCGGCGAACGCATCGCCCGCGCCGACGGTATCGGCCACGGTGACGCGGTAGCCCGGCACTTCTACGTATTCGCCACCAAGCAGGAGCACGCACCCTTCGCCGCCACGGGTCACGCAGACGGCCTGCCAGCCGAAGCGCGCGGCATTGCTGCGGCAGAAGGCCTCGAGGGTGGTCTCCAGAGTGGCGAACACTTCGCCGACCGTGCCCACTTCCGCTTCGTTCAGCTTGACCACGTGAGCAACCTCGAAAAGGCCTGCAATCAGCTCGGGAGTGTAGGAATCCCGGCGCAGGTTGATGTCATAAAAGCGGCGCGCATGGGGAAATGCTTGGATAACGGCACGCAGCAATTGCCGGGCGTTGGGGTGCATGGAATGCAGGGTGCCGAACGCGATCCAATCGGGCGCTGCCGCGGCGAGAGCAGCGTAATCGGCGTCATCGAGCGCGGCAAAGTCGTAAGCGGCGGGCCGGTGGATCACGTATGAAGGCTGCCCGCCGGCGTCCACCGTGACGGTGACTGTGCCCGTGGGGTGGTTCGGAACGGTGCGGATGAACCGCGTGGAGAGGCCCAGATCGCGGGCTCGGGACAGGGCCAGACGGCCGCGCTCGTCGTCGCCCACGGCGCTGACGAGCGAGACGCGGTGGCCCAGGCGCGTCGAGTGAACCGAGAAATTGAGAACCGCGCCCCCGAGATATTCGGAGCCGCCGATCAGGTCCCAGAGGATTTCACCGACGCCGATTACGTGCATATCAGGGCGATCACAGTAGTCTCCCTATTTTCCGGCCAGTTTGAATGCCCATAAGGTATCTCCGGCGCCCACAATCAGGTACTGCCTGCCGTCCAGCAGGAACGTCGAGGGGCCGTTGCTCACCATGGAATTGACGCGGAGATGCCATAACGGCTTGCCGCCGGCGGGATCGTAGGCGAGCAGGTTTCCGGACGGATCGCCCGTGAAAAGGAGCTTGCCGGCGGTAGTCAGGATGCCGGGGAACGCATTCCCGAAGCCGCCGCTGGGATAGACATGCTTCCAGGCGATGTTACCGGTCTTATAATCGATAGCTTCGATGACCGGCTCGGACATACCCCCGCCTCCGCCACCGCCATAACCTTGTGGCTGGGGGTCGTCATCGGTCAAGTAAGTAACGCTATAACCTTGCTTGGCGTTGACATAGAAGAGTCCGGTTTCGGGGTCGAAACTGGGCGCAGGCCAGTTGGTTCCCCCGCCGCCGGGAGTGTTCACCAAAGACCCATCGACCTTGGGTTCCTTGGCGGGGTCCGGAATGGGCTGGCCCTTGGCGTCGACGCCCTTCATCCAGTTGACCCCCACGTAGCCCTTGGTGATGAGGCTCTGTCCGTTGGTACGGTCGAGCAGCGTGAAGATGCCGTTGCGCGCGGCCTGGGCCAGCATCTTGCGCGGTTGGCCGTCGAAGAGGCCATCGAAGAGTACGGGCGTTTCCACGTTGTCCCAATCGTGGGTGTCGTGGGGGGAAGGCTGGTGGTACCACACCAGCTTGCCGGTATCGGCATTGAGCGCGACGATGGAGGCGGTCCACAGATTGGCGCCGGGGCGGCCCTGTCCGGCGAAAACGGGGTTGGGGTTGCCGGTGCCCCAATAGATCAGGTTGAGCTCGGGATCATAAGTGCCGGGCATCCAGGTCATGCCGCCGCCGTGCTCCATGGCTTGCGGATTCGGCCAGGTGTCGGCGCCGGGCTCGCCCTTGCGGGGGGTGGTATTCCAGCGCCATTGCAAGTCGCCGGTCTCGGGGTCGCGCGATTCGAGGAAGCCGGGGACGTCCATGGCGTCGCCGCCCACGCCCACGAGGATGTGGTTCTTTACTACCAGCGGCGACATAGTGCAGAAATACTGCATCTTCTCGTCGGCGATCTTCTGGCGCCAGCGCTCCTTGCCGTTTTTGGCGTTGAGCGAGAGGAACCAGCAGTCGGGGGTCATGAAGTAGAGCCAGTCGCCATACATGCCCAGGCCGCGGTTGCCCACCAGGTGGCCGCCGCGATCTTGCCAGCCGAAATGCCAGACTTCCTCGCCGGTGCGCGCGTCGAGCGCCCAAACGTGGTCGGGAATCGTGAAGTAAAGGATTCCGTTGACCATCAGGGGCGTGGATTTAATTTCGGGATTGCCCACGCCGCGCTGCGGTCCGACATTCGTAATGCGATAAAACCAGGCCAGGGTGAGGTTGTCGATATTACCGGAATCGATCTGGTTCAGCGGGCTGAACCGCTTTCCGGAATAATCGCCGTTGTAAGTTGGCCAGGCATCGGTGGCCGGCTTGAGCAGTAACTTGGGGTCGAGAGTCTGCGCGGTGAGCAGGCTGGCGGCAAGCGTAAGGGCAATTATCGGACATCGCAAGATACTGTGACAAAAGCCACCGCCACGTAGGGCAGGTTGGCAACCGGCGGGACCCAGAGGGTACCCCTGGTAACCCGCCCGGGATGGCCAAGCGCGCTCAGCGCCAGTCGATTCCGCGAGCCTCGGTAGGTAGCGCTTCATTTCAGGGTCACCAGGTAAGCCGTGAGGTTATGCATGTCGCGGTCGGTGTATTTGGCGAGTAACTCGCGATGGCCCGCCAGCTTATCTTCCAACTGCACTTTGACGAAATCGCGGGGCCAGGAATGGTAATTGCCTTGCGAATCGTACATCGAAATGTCGAAATCGTCCTGGCGCTTGAGGGTACCGGAGACGGCCTCCCCGGAAGGCAGAGTGACGGTGACTTTCTGCGCGCCAGCGCCGCCGCGGCCGCCGCCGAAACCGCCGCCGGGCCAGATGAAACGGGTCTGAAGCTGGTCGGGCTGGTAGCGGGCGCCGATCTTGGCCAGGTCGCCGGTGGGGGAATGGCAGTTGTTACAGCCGCCGGCGCCGTTGAAATAGGCTTCGCCGGCTTTGGCGTCGCCGGTGACCACGTTGAGACGCTTGTAAATGCCGCGATTAGCCACCAGCTCCACCTGCATGTGAAGGAACTGGGCGATGTCGTAGAGCTGGTCTTGGGTGAAGGAAGCGAACGCCGGCATGCCTTTATCGGGGCGGCCCTGCGAGACTACCAGGCCGATGAGCTCTCCCTTTTCGTCGTGAAGGACCACTTCGGAGCGCACGAGATTGGGGCCGGACCCGCCGCGGGCCTTGTCGCCGTGGCAAAACCCGCAACTGGGGGCGTAGAGCTTCTCGCCGCGGGCGGAGGCGGCGGCATCGGGCGCGGGGCCGAGTCCCAGAAATTCGCGAGTGCCTCCGCGTCCGCCGGCTCCGCGTCCCGCGCCCCGTCCGGCGGCGGGGGGCATGTCTTCCTGCGCCAGGAGCGGTAGGGCCGCGGCGGCGAGCAGGCAGGCGAAGATTCGTCTGGAACGGTACATGGTCCCCTCCCGGATCACCAAATATATCAAGCTCGGCGGCGGGTAGGGGGTGGGCTCGCTACTGTTCGGGTTGGACTGCGATGGATGACCGGTTCAGCGGCGGGCGCGGCTTGAGCGGCGCTCCGACCATGGCGAAAGGGGCGTCGGGATCGTCGTCGTCTTCCGGCTGGCCGGAGACCAACGTTTGGATCTTGCGTTTGAGATCTTCCACTAATTCGGGCAGCATCCGAATACTCCCTTCGCTAAAGATACCCCCAGCCGGCGCGCCACGCAAGCGTACGGCCGCGCCGCGGCTGGCGCCAGGGGTTATACTCTGCTTGAAACCGGATTACGGTTTTTCAGGACCGTTTATCCGGGAACGGTGGAGGAATGGAATGGCTATGCCAGATACCACACGGCGAACGTTCTTGGGGACGGCTGCGTTGACGGCTGCCTCCTACCAGCGGATCCTCGGCGCCAACGATCGTATCGGCGTCGGCTTCGTCGGCTTCGGGCTCATCGGCAAGCAGCACGTCGCGGATTTCAAGAAGTTTGACGATGTCGACATCGTGGGAATGTGCGACGCCTACAAACCCCGAGTGGATGAGGCCCTGCAATACATCGGCAACCCCAATACCAAGGGCTATTCGGACTTTCGAAAGATGTACGAGAACAAAGACATCCAGGGAGTGGTGGTGGCCACGCCGGACCACTGGCATGCGCTGCTCACCATCATGGCTTGCGCGGCGGGCAAGGATGTCTATGTCGAGAAGCCCATGACGGTGTTCATCGACGAAGGCAAGTGGATGATCCAGGCGGCGCGCAAATATAACCGCATCGTCACCGTGGGAACGCAGCGGCGCCACGGCAAGGGCGTGGCGGCAGCGAAAAAGGTGGTGGAAGCGGGCACGCTCGGAAAGATCCATTCGGTGCGCATGGCATCGTTCCGCAACATTTATCCGGGATTCGGCAAGACGCCCATTTCCGACCCGCCGCCGGGATTCGATTACGACATGTGGCTCGGACCGGCGCCCAAAAAGCCCTACACGGCGCACCGCGGCATCTATCATTTCCGGTGGTTCTGGGATTACTCCGGCGGCCAAATGACTAACCTGGGAGCGCACATCATCGACCAGGTGCTGTGGATCATGAACGTCAAAGGACCGTCGCTGGTCACGTCGACGGGCGGCCGCTACGCGCTCGAAGACGACGGCGAGACGCCGGATTTGCAGGACGCGCAGTGGGTCTTCCCCACCTTCACCATGAACTGCGCGATTCGGGAAGCCAACGCATCGCGCGGGGATCCGGGGCAGGTGTATTTGGGGACCAAAGGGACCATGACGATGGCCGGCGGCTACCAGGTGACCTCGGAACAGAAGATCGACCCGGTCAACGACATCCCGCGATTCCAGGGACAGCCCATCGGCGGGCCGGTGTATAGCGACACCAAGCCCACGCCGTGGATCCAGGCGCAATCGGGCGGCGTGGCGTCGGATGCGCGGTACGGCATCGGCGGCGAAGACACCATGGCGATGAACGAACGCGACTGGCTCGACTGCATGCGCAGCCGCAAACGTCCGCTATGCGAAGTGGAAGACGGGCATCGCGTATCCACCACGTGCAATCTGGCGAATATGTCTCTGCGGCTGGGCCGTTCGATTCGCTGGGATCCCGAGAAGGAACAAGTCATCGGCGATAAGGAAGCGGCGGCAATGTGTGTCCGGCCGTATCGCGCTCCGTGGGACGCGGCGCTGCGCAGCGTGGTGAAGGTATAGCCAAGGGATCCGCTCTTTCAGGATTTGGGAGTCAGAAGCGGGCCCTGCTGAATGGCGGGCTGAAGCTGGCTGAAGCTCGCCCCACGTCTGGCTTGTTGGTGGGGGCGGGCTTGAGCCCGCCAAATCTAGCGGCCGGTCACGCCTCCTGCCAGCCGCTCCGCACGCGAAGCGCGCGGATCTGCGCCACATGGTGCTTCCCGTGCCATGCATAAAGGGCCGCGAGGCGATCCAAAGGCGCCGGCTCGGGACGCCGTGGGTCGCGGAACGTCCGGAGCCAGTCTGACGGCGCGAGCGCCCTCCAGGCTGCGATCCAGCGCTGGTGGAGTGCCGCCAGCAAGTTGAGCGACGGCTCAATGGGGCCCAGGCGCGCATCCGGTAATTCGCCCCACAGCGGCTCGCTGTAGGGCTTGATGGTGGGCGTGTCCTCGGTCAGCGCCAGTTTGAAGCGGACATAGGAGTTCATGTGGTCGTCCGCATAATGGTGCACTACCTGGCGGACGGTCCAGCCGTCCGGGCGGTATGGCGTATCCAGTTGCACCTCGGTGAGGCCGGCGACTACGCGGCGCAATTCGGCGGGAGTCTCTTCGATGACTCGCAGCCAGGCATCGCGGATTTGCGGGCTGCTTTCGCCGTTCCACGAAAAGCGCCCGATGGGATACTGCAGCGTCTCAAGATCCACGTTTACGATACCCTCCCGAGAGTGGCGCGGACCCTACGATGCCAGCGCCACTTGGGACCAGCATACCGCACGCGCCACTTCAGTTCTAACCGGCTGCGGAAAAAGCCCGTCGACCGGTTACTTACGCGCGCGGCTCAGAAACGCGCTCGTCCTATTGCAGGCACTTACAGAGCCGGGCCCAGGGGGCACCCCGTGAGGGAGCGGTCCCGGAATGCCCTTTTTCCGCAACCTGCTAAAGAACTCGTAAGGATAACGTCAAGAATCGCTAAGGATAGGCCATACCGCAGCTATCTTCACACCTTTTCCATATCGCGAGGCGCAGACTTATCCTGCTATGACTCACACATTACGTCTCGCGGCGCTTGTGCCAGCCTGTCTGATGGTGCAGTTGGCGTACGCCCAATCGACCTTTGGCGATCTGCGCGGCACCACGCGCGATCCCAGCGGACTGTCATTGGACCACGCAACCGTGACCGTCCACAGTGTCGAAGAAAACAATGATCGAAAGCTCGTCAGCGGGGACGATGGATCTTTTACGGTTCCGAACCTCCAGCCCGGACACTATCAGTTGACCGCAGCAAGGGCGGGATTTCAAGATTCGCCGGCCATCGCGGTCGAACTTTCTGCGCGGCAAAGTCTTCGTGTCGACCTCACTCTGGCCCTGGTATCGGAGCACCAAACTATCGAAGTGAATGCGACGGCCGAGCAGGTGAATACGGAAAACGCCGTGATCGGGGATTCGAAGGTCTCCGAGCAGATTGCCCAGTTACCGCTAAATTTCCGCGCGGTAACCAGCAGTCCGCTGGCCGCGCTGGCGACCTCGCCCGATGTGCAGCAGGATAGCCAGGGAAATATCGCCCTGAGCGGCGCCACCGCCAACATGGTCGGTTACTCGGTGGACGGAATCTCGACGGCCAATGTCGCCCAGAGCAATGCAGGCACAAACCCCTATCCCTCCTCCGAAGGAATTGCCGAACTCAGGTAACGGCCTTCAACAATAGTGCCGAATTCTCGCAGGTAGGCGACGTGACCTTCACCACCAAGGGAGGAACCAACAACTTTCACGGAAGCTTGTTCGAATATCTGCAGAACGACGCGCTGGACGCCACAATTCTCAACTTCGACTACAAGGCTCCGAAGCGCTTTAATACGTTCGGCGGGAGCCTCGGCGGTCCGCTGTCGATTCCGAAACTCTATAACGGGCACAACAAGACGTTCTTCTTCACCGACTACGAGGGCAACCGGAAGAGGACTTCGCAGCCGGAGCAGTACCTTGTGCCAACGGCGGCGGAGAGAAATGGCAGCCTCGGCGACCTCGTATCTTCGAACAGTCCCCTGGTCGATCCGTTGAGCGGCAACCCATTTCCCAATAACACGATTCCGGTTTCGCGCCTGAATGCTACATCCCTGACTCTGTTCGATAACTACTACCCTCTGCCAAACACCACGTCGGGTGGAAGCAGTTACAACTACGAAACCCTGCAGCCAATCTTTTCCAGAACGGACGGAATCGATGGCCGGATCGATTAGGTTATCAATTCCAAACAGCAGTTATATGTCCGCTATAACTGGAAGAATGTGCTCTCCGATATTGCCAATCCGCTTCTTCCCAACGATGTGGACAGCGAACACAACCGCAGTTTCCTGGTTTCGCACAATTACGTGATCAGCCAGCGCCTATTGAACGAATTTCGTTTTGGATTCACGCACATTCAGGTCGCCCCGGACTTCGGCATTGAGGGAGCAGAGGCCATCGCACAACTGGGATTCCAGAACGTCGATGTTTCCAACCACCCGACCAACGGTGGTTTCCCGAGCATCAACTTCTCCGATGGCACAGGCTTCACTCCCATCGGAAGGGACATTGTCGGCCCCACCAATTCCAGCACGAACCAGGCTGCGGATAACATCACCTACAGCAGGGGTAAACATACGTTGCGCGCCGGAGTCGATCTGCGATGTGTGCAATTTGCATTCCCCCAGGTCGAGACGCCGTCCGACGATTATGGCCTGTTCACCTTTAGTCAAGGCGTGTTTACCGGAAACGCCTTCGGAGACCTGCTGCTCGGGCTCCCGAACACCACGTATTTCGCGGTAACGGGTCCCCGGGAAGATGCGAACTCCCTGCAGACTGGCCTGTATGCACAGGATGAATGGCGCGTCACAGATCGCCTGACGATTAACGTCGGTTTGCGCTGGGAATTGCTCCCTCCGTTTATAGACATTAGGGGAAACCAGGCAAACTTCGACCCACAACCGACTCCATTATCATCAATAGCCGTCTGACCTCGAGCGGGCTCGGGATAGCGCCCGTGTTTCTCCAGTCGATTAATGCCTGCACACTGCCCAACCGCGATATGTCGCTGCCTTGCACCAATGTGGTTTTGAACGGCCAGTTGGGCTTGTCCGCCGGCCTCCGCGAGCTTTACACAAAGGACTTCGATCCCCGCATCGGCATCGCTTACCGTCCGTTCGACGACACTAAGACCGTGATCCGGGCCGGCTTCGGAATCTTCACCGTGACCAACCTGGGACAGCTCGCCAACGATACCGATTGCAATCCGTCAGCGGCCATCCACACTTATCAAAATGGCATCGTGAACGGTGCGCCACTCATCCAATTTCCCAACACCGTCGCCGCCAGTCAGGCCGTGCAATTTGGCGGAGGGACAATCGAGCAGGCCACCGACCCTTATTACCGCGATCCGCAGTCGGCTCAGTGGAACGTCACGCTGGAACGGCAGGTTACTCAGAAAACGGCTCTGCGCGTGAGCTATGTAGGCATGAATTCTTACCGGCTCAATACTACCGTGAACCTGAACCAGATTGCTCCCAGCGCGGCTCCGTATGTTCCGAGTCCGTATGTCGATCCGCGAGCGCCGTTCCCGAATTGGGGCGTGATTTACTCCCTTGAGAACGGGGGTTTCCAGAACTATCAGGCAATGGAAACGGAAATCAACCACCGAACCTCCAGTGGCCTGTCGTTCCAGGCAAACTACACCTGGGCGCACGACATCAGCGACGCTCAGGGCGATGCGCCGATCGGTTACGGCGGGGAAACCGCTTACGGGTTGTCAGTCGTGGACCGCTTCGCCATGGGGTTGGACCGCGGGAACGTGGCCGGCGCACGCCGTTCTCGCTTCCTGTTGACCGGCTCCTACGATCTGCCGTTCGGCAAAGGCCGCCGATGGGCAAGCTCCTCTCACTTAGTGAATGGCGTTCTCGGCGGTTGGAGCCTGAATACCGTAACGCTGATCGAGTCCGGCCCATATTTGACGCCGACCATCAGCGAGGCCTTCGATCAGACCAATACCGACCCGGCGGCTGCCGGTTCGGTTGTTCGTCGCGATCTGGTTGGCAATCCGGCCAGTCAGACACCGGGCACTTACTTCAACATCAATGCCTTTGCGCCGACCCGGCGGGCGCGGCGCGCATTGGTAACGCCGGCGTGGGGATTCTGGAAGCTCCCGGAACCATCGCCGTGAACGGATGGGGACGCGAATTCGACTTATCGCGGCCGCTCAGTATTGGACCCCTGCGCGCGCGCCGAAACGCCTGCTTGGCAGTAACCAGCAGACGATTCCCACACCCAGGGGATGCATGAAACCGGCCATCGCGAAAACGGGCGCATACGTAAAGTGCGGCGCGATCCACGCCGTGGCAACCAGGCTACTGTTTATCGAAAATCAACTTCTGCTCGCCCTCGCCCATGGCGCTCTTGAAGGTCTGCGCCACGGTTAAGGTTTTGCCGTCATCCGAAAGGGTCCACTTCTGCGTCATGGTGAAATCGCTATCGCCGAATTGCCCCTTGGTTTCTATCGTCAGCGCATCGCCATCCCACTTCACCACGCTCTTGGTGGTAGAGCCCCCGAAACCCTCGTTGGTGCACTCCTTGCCGTCGGTGGTGTAGGTTGCGTTAATTTCGAAATCGCCCATCTGGCTGGATTGCTTGGAGGCAGTAGTCAGTTTGGGCTCGGCATGGGTGATCTTATACGTCATGGAGTCGGGGGCCGGCATCTCGCCGAAAGTGCTCTTGGAGGTATTCAACTTCCAATCGCCGCTGAAATTAGGTTTGGCCAGCGCGGGCAACACCGCCAGCGCCAGTACCGGGAAAATTGCGAAAAGTCGTTTTGACATAGGAGTGGATTCCTTTCGTCTCCTGGCAGTATATCGTCTCTCGCCGCGCATTTGTTATCCTCGGGTAGAAATGCCCGTTTCTCTCAAAGACCAAGTGGTTGTGGTAGTAGGCGCGTCCAGCGGAATTGGACGCGCAACCGCGGTGCTGATGGCGCGTGAAGGCGTTAAAGTGATGGCGTCGGCGCGACGCAGGGACCGTCTGGAGCAATGGCAGCAGGAGATGGCCGCCGAAGGCCGCACCGTCGCAGTTTTCGTGGCGGACGCCACCGACCCCGCGCAGATGGATCGCCTGGCGGAGGCCACGCGCCAGAAGTTCGGGGCGATTCACATCCTGGTGTACGCCACCGGAACCAATACTCCGGATCGCACCATGAAGAGCCTGCGGCCGGATATCTGGAACCAACTCATCTCCACCAACCTGAGCGGCGCGTACTACGCCACGCAGGCTGTCCTGCCGGCAATGCGCGAAGCGCGTTTCGGCCACATCATCTACATCTCGTCGATTTCCAGCCACACGCCCGACGTTTCGGGCGCGGCATACCAGGCGAGCAAGCGCGGCATGATCGGGCTGTCGCACGCCGTCCGCCTGGAGGAAAAAGAAAACGGAATCCGCATCACGGTAATCAACCCCGGCCTGGTGGACACGGAAATTCTGGAGAAACGCCCCGTGAAGCCGTCCGCCGAGTTGCTGGCACAGGCGCTATTGCCGGAGCACGTTGCCGAAGCGGTCCTGGCGTGCGCCAAGCTGCCGCCGCACGCCGTGATCACAGAGATGTCCGTCGTGCCGTCGGCGCTGTAGCGCACCGCGGAGGCGGAAGGTCTCCTTCCAGTGAACACATGGGCCTGGAGCGGCCACTGGGCTTACCGCGGAATTAGCGGGAGGTTAAGCTTCTCCGGGACACGCCCAATGACATTGTCCCCGGCAACACTCTCCGCGCGCGGCGCCCGCTTCCACCAGTTCCGCCACCGGTCCCGTCACCACGTCGAAGACCACCAGCGCGTGCCCAGCCTCGAGCAGGTTCCTGGACATGGGCTCGGCCACAATACCGAGACCTATAAATCCAATTTTCGACATGCACAAATTATTGGCCGTGTCTACGCGCGGTAGAATAACCGTTGGCGAGGAAGCGATGGCCGACAATATCTATCTGGATTGGGTTCTGACGAACACCGCCACGAAATGGTGGCACGATTCGGCGGAGGCCGGCGAATTGGAATTGGGCTTGCAGCGCGGCGCCATCGGAGTCACCACCAACCCGTTCCTTGCGAACCTGGCGCTGGTGAAAGACCGAGATCTCTGGGCGTCCCCGATCGATGCCGTGCTGGCGCAGAAGCTCGCGCCCGAATTGAAAGCCGAAGCGCTGATGCAGATTGCGGTAACTCGAACCACTGAGAAATTGATGCCTGAATTTGCCACCACGAATGGCCAATCGGGATTCGTGTGCGCGCAAGTGAATCCGCTGCACGCGGGCGACCGCGATTGCATGCTCGCCATGGCGCGGCGTTTCCACCGTTGGGCGCCCAATATCGCCGTGAAGCTGCCCGCTACCAGCGCCGGCCTCGACGTGCTCGAAGATTGCGTGGCCGAAGGCATTACAGTTACCGCTACCGTGAGCTTCACCGTGCCGCAAGTTGTCGCTATTGCCGAACGCCATCGCACGGGAATAGCGCGGGCGAAAGCCAAAGGCATCGTGCCCGGAAAATGTTTCGCCGTGATCATGATCGGGCGGCTCGACGACTTTCTCCGCGAAGTGGCGCACGACAATCAGGCGGCCGTGAGCGAGAGCGATATCCGGCAGGCGGGGCTCGCGGTCACCAAACGCGCGTACGCCTTGTATCGCGAGCGCGGATACGAAGCCGTACTGCTGGTAGCGGCGCTGCGCGGCGATTATCATCTAACCGAACTGGCCGGCGCGGACCTGATTATGTCCATCGCGCCGGCGTTTCAAGAGATCTTCGTAACGCGCAAGCTGCCGCGCGAAGAGCGCATCGACCGCCCGGTTCCCGAAGACACCATCGAGCGCCTGCTCCGGATGCCGGAATTTGTCCGGGCCTACGAGCCTGACGGCATGGCGCCCGCCGAATTCATGGCATTCGGAGCCACCCAGCGCACCCTCAGCCAGTTCTGCGAAGTGGGCTGGAAGCTGATGGAGAATTACCGGTAGATGGCCACCCCGGTAGAAGTTCCGAAGCTCGGCAACTCCGTAGAAGAATGCATCGTCGGACGGTGGCTGAAACATCCCGGCGACGCGGTAGCGGCCGGCGACGTGGTCGCGGAGATCGAGACCGACAAAACCACTTTCGAGGTGACGGCGCCGGTGGGCGGCAAGCTGCTCGCGGCCTTTTTTGAAGAAGGCGCGGTGGTCCCGGTCTTCACGAATTTCTTCGTGGTGGGCGACGCCGGTGAAAGCGTCGACGCTTTTCGGCCTCGGGCCTCAGGCGCAGTGGCAACCCCCGCCCTCGCCGCTACCGGCGCTGCGCCAATGGACGCGCAATACGCTCCGTCCGCGGCGGCTGGCGCAGCAGTTGCCGTACAACCCGTGCTGGCCGCGCCTGCGGCGGCGCCGGTGCCCGTTGCTGTGACGACGTACGCGCCTGAGATCGCCGGTGCGGTGCGCATGAGTCCGCGGGCGCGGCGATTTGCCGAGGTCCACGATTTTCATCCCGCCTCGGTCGCCGGCTCGGGGCCCGGCGGCCGGATTCTGGAAGAGGATCTGCGCAAGCTGTACGAGGCCCGGCCGCGCACCACGACTGCACCGCGCTCGCGATTGCGCGAGACCATCGCGCGGCGCATGCGCGAATCGCTGGCCACCACGGCGCAATACACCTTGAACGCCTCGGCCGACGCTGCCGGATTGCTGGCGATGCGCGCGCGTTTGAAGGCGTCGGCGGGCACGACGGACATCAACATCAACCACCTGGTGACCTACTGCGCGGTGCGCGCGCTCCGCGAAGTTCCCTCGCTCAACGCCGAGTTGGTCGGCGGCAAGATGCAGGAGCACGCGGAGGTGCATCTCGGGTTCGCCTGCGACACGCCCAAGGGCCTGCTGGTTCCGGTGGTGCGCGATGCGCACGCGCTGCCGCTCCCTGCGCTCGCCGCGCGCATGCGCGAACTCACCGCGCAGGCCACCGCGGGGACCATCGCGGCCGACGATTTGACCGGCGCCACTTTCACCGTCAGCAATCTCGGCAACCTGGGGATCGAATGGTTCACGCCGCTGCTCAACCCGCCGCAGGTGGCGATTCTGGGAGTCAACGCCATCCAACTGAAAGCCGTCCGCAGGGACGGGCGCGTGGAGTTCATCGATGCCATCGGGCTCTCGCTCACCTGCGATCACCAGGCCATCGACGGTGCGCCCGGCGCGCGATTCCTGCAAGTTCTGAAAGCCAAAATTGAGGGTGTGGAAGCGGAATGCCAAAATCGATTCCGATAGAGCCGCGGGAAGTGCTCGCCAGCGGGACCATCCGCTTTTCGGATATCCCGGTGAATGCGTACCGGCGCACCATCGCGGAAGAACTGGAGATTTATTCCGCGGCGGAGCTGCTGCACATCTGGCGGGATATGTGCGCCATTCGCGAATTCGAGACCATCCTGCAGGAGATCAAGACCAAGGGCGCGTGCCAGGGTTTTTCGTATCGGCACGAGGGTCCCGCGCATCTTTCCATCGGACAGGAAGCGGCCGCCGTGGGGATGGCCTTTGCGCTCACGCCCGACGACCATATCTTTGGCTCGCATCGCAGCCACGGCGAGATTCTCGCCAAGGGATTTTCGGCCATCCGCCAGTTGAGTGACGAGGAATTGCTCGAAATCATGGAGGGATATCGCGACGGCGCTATTCTCCGCCCCGTGGAAAAAGGCTACGGCGGCGACGTCCACGGCCTCGCCGAGCGCTTCTTCGTGTACGGCGCGTACAGCGAGATTTTCGCGCGCGAAACGGGCTTCAATCGTGGGCTCGGCGGCTCCATGCACGCGTTTTTCACGCCTTTCGGAATCTATCCGAACAACGCCATCGTGGGCGGCTCGGGCTCCATAGCTCCCGGAGCGGCGCTGTACAAGAGAGTCAATCGCAAGCCTGGAATCGTGGTCGCCAACATCGGCGACGCCTCGTTCGGATGCGGTCCGGTGTGGGAAGGCATCACCTTCTCCGCCATGGATCAGTACCGCCAGTTATGGGACGCGTCGCTCGGCGGCGGACTGCCCATCGTCTTCAACTGCATGAACAATTTTTACGGCATGGGCGGCCAGCCGGTGGGCGAGACCATGGGCGTGCAGTTCATCGCGCGCATTGGCGCGGGCGTGAACCCCGAGCAGATGCACGCCGAGCGCATCAACGGCTACGATCCCCTGCCCGTCATCGACGCCTTCCACCGCAAGAAGCAGGTGCTCGCCGAAGGGCGCGGACCGGTACTGCTCGACACGGTGACATACCGGTTCAGCGGCCATTCGCCCTCGGACGCGTCGAGCTACCGGTCGAAGGAAGAGCTCGAGCGCTGGCAGCAGGCCGATTCCATCCCCGCCTTCCGCCAGAAATTGCTGTCGAGCGGCGCGCTCACCGAAGAAGCGCTCGAAAGCGCGCGGGCGCACATCCAGGCCACCGTGTTCGACATGTTCAAACTGGCGGCCTCGCTCGATGCCAGCCCGCGCGTGCCGTCCACTTCGGAGTTGGTGGGCGAGGTGATGTTCTCGAACCAGCGCGTGGAGCGGTTCGACGATCGCGTGCCCGAATTCCGCCAGAACCTCGCGGAGAATCCGCGCGTGCAGCAGATTCGCGGCAAGATTCGCACGCCGCAATTCGAGGGCAAACCCACACCCAAGATCAAAGCGTTCAACGTCCGCGACGGGATCTTCGAAGCCATGCTCTACCGCTTCGCTATCGACCCCACCATGATCGCGTTCGGCGAGGAGAATCGCGATTGGGGCGGCGCGTTCGCGGTCTACCGCGGCCTCACCGAGGCGCTGCCGTATCATCGCCTCTTCAATTCGCCGATCTCCGAAGCGGCCATCGCCGGCGCGGCCGTGGGCTACGCCATCGAAGGCGGGCGCGTAGTGGCGGAGCTGATGTACGCCGACTTCATGGGCCGCGCGGGCGACGAAATCTTCAATCAGCTTTCGAAATGGCAGGCCATGTCGGCCGGAACGCTTACCATGCCGGTGGTGCTGCGAATCTCCGTAGGGTCGAAATACGGCGCGCAACATTCGCAGGATTGGACTGCCCTGGTGCACCACATTCCGGGGCTGAAGGTGGTCTATCCCGTGACGCCGTACGACGCCAAGGGGATGATGAACGCGGCGCTCGCGGGCACCGATCCGGTGGTCTTTTTCGAGAGCCAGCGGGTCTACGATTTCGGCGAGATGTTCGTGGAAACAGGCGTTCCGGAGGGGTATTACGAGGTCGAATTGGGCGAGCCTTCGGTGAAACGGCGCGGCACAGACCTCACGATCGTCACATTCGGCCCCACGCTGTACACCGCCATCGCCGCCGCGGATGAATTGCAGTCGAAGCACGCCATTTCGGCCGAAGTCATCGACCTGCGCGCGGCGAATCCGCTGAACTACGCGCTGCTGGTGGAGAGCGTCCGCAAGACGGGCAAGGTGCTGCTAGCCTGCGACGCGGTGGATCGCGGATCGGTGATGCACACCGTGGCGTCCACCCTGACGCAGCTCTGCTTCGACCATCTGGACGGCCCGCCGGTGGTGCTCGGGTCGCGCAATTGGATCACGCCGGCCGCGGAATTGGAGTCGCTATTTTTCCCGCAGGTGAGTTGGCTGCTGGACGCGATTCACGAACGCCTGAAGCCGCTCGTACGCTATCGGTCGCAGACCAACCAGTCGCTCGAGGAACTCGCGCGGCGTGCGAAAGCGGGGATTTAAACCGCTCGTCGCGTCTAGTCGTTCGGGGACTGTGCCATAATCGAAAACAACTGGAGCGCAACCATGTCTCCTCACTGCCGATCGCGGGGAATCGTCTTGGCGATCGGCGCGATTCTACTATTTCCGGCGTTAGGCCAAATTACGTTCCCCACTGGGTCGGGTACCGGCAACAATTCCACCCGGTCCCCGTTTCCAACGTTCCCGTCCACCGGTGGCGCCGCGACGGGTAATTCCTCATCGGCATCGCAGTCCATCCGGATCAGCGGCCGCGTGATGGTGGACGACGGCTCTCCGCCAACGTCCCCGGTGACTATCGAGCGCGAGTGTAACGGCAGCACTCATGCGGAAGGCTACACCGACGGCGCCGGTTATTTTTCCGTTGTGCTGGGCGAGGCCGCCGACGTAGTTGCGGACGCCGGCGAGCTTGCCGGAACATCTAACGGGACATCCCCTTTGGGAGGCGAAATCCCTTCGAAACATGTCGAGGGCGCGGCCGATCAAACCCTCGGACTCGACAATCGTTTGCGCAATTGCCAACTGCGCGCCAAACTGGGCGGCTATGTTTCACAATCCATCAATCTGTCCGCCCGCACGCCGTTGGATAACCCGGACGTGGGCATCGTCCTGATCCATCGCATAGGCGAGTCCGAAGCCGGAATCCAGGTAACCGCCACCACTCTGAAAGCGCCGAAAGAGGCCCGCAAAGCTCTGCTGAAAGGCATGGAGTCGGCGAAACAGAACAAGCCCGAAGAGGCCATCGCGAACCTGCGGAAGGCCGTCAAGGTTTATCCCGATTTCGCGTTTGCCTGGTGCGAGCTGGGCAAACTCCAGGCGAAAAGCGGCCACCCCGAAGACGCTCACGCGTCTTTTGAAGCTGCCGTCCGGGCCGAGCCGCGCTGGCCCGAGCCGTATCTGCACATCGCGGTGATGGCTGTGAGCAATCACAATTGGAAAGAAGCGGCCGATACCACCGATCGGATCGTGCGCCTCGACTCTTTCGATTACCCGATCGCCTACTTCTTTAACGCCGTGGCCAATTTCAACCTTCGAAACCTGGATCCAGCCGAGAAAAGCGCGCTCATGGCCGAGAGGCTCGATGTGCGGCACGGGTTGCCGCAAGCCGAGGATCTGCTGGGCTCGATTTACGTCGAGCGCCACAGGTACTCCGAAGCGGCCGAGAAGTTTCGCGCATATCTGTCGCTTTCGCCCAACGGCCAGGACGCTCCGGCCGCGCGCCAACAGTTGGAAACCATGGAGAAGCTGGCGGCCGAGTCATCGGCGGTGGCGCGCAAAGACCCACGTCCATAACAGCCATACCCAACGCGGCAGCAATGTTCAACAATCGCGGCTATTGTCTCCGTATCAGTGTACGTGGGTGTCTCTCCGCCTTGCATGGGTCCACGGGCACATCCAGATTCGCGGAATTCGGAAACTTCCAGTCTGCCGGATTGGCGGGCGGTTTGAAGTCCTGGGTGTCGAAGATTCGCCATTTCCCCTCGGGCGCCTTGACATCCAGCACCAGCGCCACGTGGTAACGAGGTCCTTGAAAATAGCTGACGCGCATGTCGTGAATGCCGCCTTCCAGGCGGACACTTCCATCCACGCTCATCGGTGGGTGCTGGCAATCGTTGTCGATGATGCGGCGCTCGTCGATATACAGCGCGGAGCCGTCGTCCGAAAGGAGCCTGAACGAATACCGCCCCGGTGTTTCAATCCAGAACCTTGCGATGTAGTCGATTGCAAACCACTCGAACCGTCCCGTCACCCCCGGGAAGCCTTGCCAGAACTCACGGGGCGGGACGTTCAGCTTCGTGGTGTATATGTTGCCGATAGGTTTGAGCCGCTCGAACTTGGGCAGCTTGGCGGTACAGATAGGGACAGGCTGCTTGGTTGCAACATTAGGTGCCTGTGTACCCCCAAACCCGACCGGGTCGGGGTCGCGCAGGGATTCCGGTTCCTCCAGCCGTGCCTCCGGCATTTCGTAGATCCGCCCGCAAAAACCAAACGGGGCCACCACGGTTACGCCGAAAGTGGGAGCAGCCCCGGTGACATCGGGAGCCTGTGCGCGGCACACACCAATCGCCAGGCATCCCGCAACTATACAGCAGAGCGTCAAGCGATCCGATTTCATTCGAAGCTTAGTATCACATCCGAATCTACTAATATCAATCCTGGCTGGCGGCCGGATCGCATGCCCTGCGCCGCCCGGCGCAAAGCCGGGAACGGGTCGCGTATGTTAGCATCGCGTGGTGTGCTCGCCCTCAAACTTCGTTCCCGGACGATCGAATCCGATACATAGCGCGCGATTTCTGGTTCTTGCCATTTGCACCATGGGCGGCGTGCTGGCGCCGGTGAACGCGCATCCCAAATACACGATTGCGTATTCCGGATTCGAGCCCCTGAACACCGACATCTTTATCGCCGACGCCGACGGCCGCAACCCCAAGCCCTTCCTGGCGGACCCTGCGCAGGATTTCAACGCGTCATTTTCGCGGGACGGAAAGTGGATCGTGTTCACTTCCGAGCGCCATGGTTCCGCGGACATCTACCGCGCACACCCGGATGGAACGGGGCTGGAACGGCTGACCGATGACCCCTCCTTCGACGATCAGGCGGCGCTTTCCCCGGACGGCCGCACCGTGGCGTTCGTTTCCAGCCGCAGCGGGCATGCGGAAATTTGGACGTTAGATCTCGCCACCAGGAAGGTCCGCAACATCACTAATCACGCCGGAGGCCACTTCCGGCCTGCCTGGTCGCCGGACGGACAGTGGATCGCCATCTCCTCGGACCGCGATTCGCCCCAACCGCACCGCCCCGACGGATTCGAGCTGATCCAGCAAACCGAGATCTACTTACTGCATCCCGACGGCTCCGGCTTGCGGCGGCTGACGCACACGAACTCCTATGCCGGCAGCCCCAGTTGGTCCCCGGATGGAAAGCAGATCGTGTTTTACAAGGCTAGTTTCGGAGACGTCATCGGCATCTCGGACCCGCGCCATTTGCGCGCCACCACGCAAATCGCCCAGGTAAATGTCGCATCCGGCCAGGAGAAGGAACTGACGCAGGGCAAGGGCGAAAAGTGGTCGCCGCGTTGGCTCGCGGATGGCCGCATCGGATATTTCAGCGGGGACCAGGCGGGGGCCGTGGTGTTGCGTTGCACCACGAAAACTCATGAGCGGTTCGCGGCGAACGGCGCCGCGGACGATTGCCCTTCGGAGATCGTTGTCCGCCTGATAAAGAACCTTCATTCCCGGGGAAGCGAGACGCTGCCGCGCGCGCGGTCAAGCCGAGCCTGCAACTCCGGGTTTGGAGGAGTTCCCTGGCGTTCCATCTCGTCCCACTGCTGTTTGCGCTGCGCCAGGTAGGCGTCGACCTGCGCCTGGTGGTCCAGGTAAAAAGCGATGGCCCCGTAGACCTGCGCCAAAGTCAGCCCGTCGAAATCCTCGCGGATGCTCTCGGGTGAGCATCCCTCTCGAAAGGCGTACACGATCGAGTCGAGCGAGATGCGCGTAGCATGGATGTAGTAGACGCCCTCGTGCTCTTCTATATGCTCGCTGACCATGCGCACTCCTGCTTCTTGATTATACGAGACGGGCTGCCCGCTCCGCGACGCTCCATTTCGCGCAACGAGTCTGCCCAAAGCCAGAAGCTCCTTCCGAGTTGCGCGAAATAACCGGCCAATGTTGTGAGTGAGTGCCCGCCCGCAGGGACTAAGGGCAATATTCTTCTTTTCCTTCGCAACTATTTTACTCCGGCGAGTGATATTTGCTTTGATCAATCGGGGCGGTGTCCGCGGTGGCCCTTCCATCGGGCACTCAGACTGCGACGACAGAGTCATCGGCGCGCCGCCGAAGACCACTTCCACCTGGGCAGGAAAACGGGCAGAGTTCGGCCGCTTATGCCGACGATCCACCCGGTGGCGACGGTAAACACTACGCCGTCAGGGAGGATCTATCCCGCTCCAAGACGTCCGGTACGCCAATGTCCGTTCGTTCCGCGGCCGTTCAGAGCCAAGGCGGACACAGAGCCTCCACGCCGTCCTCCTGGCACCGCAATGGGGCGAGGCTGCTTGGACTCCATCGACTAACTGGTCGAAGAGGCGCGCTTTCGACCTATGTGCGTCGCTCCTGGCGCACGACTGCGTGTACGTCCACCTGGGCGCGGAGGCGGAAGAGAAGCGCTTTGAAGCCAAAGACGCTGCGGTTCCAATAGACGTACATTGGATGCGCTCGGACCTGCCGTTTGCGCATGACGCGGGAAAACCAGTCCACGCCCCGTTGGAAGTGGGCCTCGTCTCCGAAATCGAAAGCGCCAGGTTGGCGGACCGGTTCCATCATCCAATTCAGGGACTCCTCCATCATGCGGACATAGTCGTCCAGTTCGGGATCGCCCTCTGCGACGCCGCAGGCGCGTTGCACGACTTCGCGAGTGATGGACGGATCCTCGTACGCCATTTTCTCGGCCAACCGCACCAGTTCGCGCTCTTCGGGACCATAGTGCTGCACGCAGCCGAAGTCGATGAGGCCAAGGCGGCCGTCGCTGAGGAACAGATAGTTGCCGGGATGTGGATCCCCGTATGTCATGAAGGCATAGTAACTGCGCATCCAGGCAACGTATATCTTAGTGCCGAAGGCGTTGCGCGATGCCTGGGTAGGGTTAGTGGCGAGGTAATCCGGCAGGTGCAGGCCCTGGAGGTAATCGGTAGTTAGAACGCGTTTGCCGGAATACTCGGGGTAGACCCGCGGTACCACAATGCCGTCCTCGGGCCGGAAAAGCTCGCCGGCGAGGCGTTGCGATTCGGCCTCCTGGAGGTAATCGACCTCCTGATTGAGCATGCGGCGGATTTCTTCAAACTGCGCCTTTTGCGATTCCCAGGCTTTGCCGAGCCGCAGAGGCAGGACGAGGGCGGAGAGATTGCGAAAATCGGCGTCAATGGTTCGTGCGATGCCGGGGTACTGAATCTTCACGGCGACCGGCTCGCCCGATTTCAGCCGGGCACGGTGGACCTGGCCGAGCGATGCGGCGGCGAAGGCCTCCTTCTCGAAGCTGAGAAACACTTCTTCGGATTCCTTGCCGAACTCATTGCGCACCACCTCGCGGATCAGCGGGTAGTGCATCGGCGGGGCCTCAAAGTGGAGGCGGTCCAGGATCTCGGCCACCTGATCTGGAAAAATACCGGGCAGGTTGCCCGCAGCCTGGCCGAGTTTGGTCATGGCGCCGCGCATATAGCCCAGACGATGGAAGGTCTTCAGCGCCATTCGCAGGTTCGTCTCCATCAGGCGCCGCTTTCCGGTTTCGGCATCGGCGAACCACCGGCGCACCCAGAGCGCCAGGTAGGCCAGGGCGATCTGCGTGGAGAGTTCCGAGAGTGTCCAAAGCCGATGGAGCGAGCTGGCCGGCGCCGGGCGCTGCGCAATATCGGCGAGAATCTCGCGGAGCTGTTCCTGTGCCCAGGCGGCGTTCACGGTGGCCGAAGAATCGTCTTCGGGAAGAGCGGCTATTAATTCACTGACGTCCATTTGTTCCCCTTCCTTGATCTGAACTTAGAGATCCGGCAAACAGCTTGAGCGAGTGATCCAGCAGGGCCAGGGTATCCTCCTGGTCAGGCGAATCGTCGGCGGCCCAGTAAGCGACAACGCCCAGATAGAGAGTCCAATAGAGTTGCACGGTTACGGCAGGCCGGGGGGCGGGAAAGCCGTGAGAGGTGAGGATTGCTTCCACCAGTTCCAGGTGATCGACGCGTATGGCATCGCCGGGGCTGTCAGGAGACTGGCGCGCGAGCGGGCTGAAGATGGTGTCGCAGGCCGGCCCGAGGCATTTGCGAAACTCGCGGAGGCTGCGCAGGCCGGTCCAGATGAGCGAGAAGAGGTCTGCTTCGAGCGAATTCTCACCGCTGCAGCCGGCGTGAATCTCCTCGCTGGCGAGCTTCAGGGCATCCGCCATGAGGGCGGCGGCGATGGCTTCTTTGGTGGGAAAGTAGTTGAACAGCGTGCCGGTGGCGATCCCCGCGGCCACGGCAATGCCACGGGTAGTCGTTTGCTGCCAGCCCTCGCTCGCGAAGAGGCTTATCGCGGCTTGGAGAATGCGTTGCCGGGTGGCGGATTTGGCTTCGGCGGTAATCCTCATCTGATTTGCACGGCTCTTAAAGTGAGCATGCTCATAAAGTAACCCTACACTTGCCCTTCCGTCAAGAGAAAAATGAGCATGCTCATTATGTGAAGCGACGCAGCCGAAGTGATCGTCGGACCAGCAAACGCCGGCGTGGAGTTGCATTGGTGCCCAAGGGTGAAACGCCAGGCCGCACGTTGGGCTGGGCGCGGTCGTGTTGACGCATAACGCCCTATCCACGGATCCGGAAACGCCACGCGGACCAGAAGTCCTTCTGGAAAGCTCCGTCCGTATCGCGCCCCACTCGTAGAGAGCTGGGAGCCAACAGTGCCGGAGCCGATCACGCCAGTAGCCCGTTTCCCGACCCGCAGTACCGCGGCGGAACGCAGGTAAAGCGCCACCGCTCCTCACACACCGGGCTAAGGCCTCCGGCGGCAATGACGACCTTCCGGCCAAGGCTCAAACCGGGACTTTCCAGCGCCCGCTCCGGAGAAGCCTATAATGCATTCATGGCTACTGTGAGCTATCTCGACCGATTGCTCGAGCCGCTGACCGAGGCCCTCATACCGAAGATGGCTTCGATTCTCCTGGAACTTCGCGCCGACTCGGAATTGGAAGCGCATATCGGCGAGTTGCGGCGGAAGGCGAATGACGGAACGCTCACGCCGGCGGAAGAAGCCGAGTACAAGGATTTCGTCGAGGCCGTCGATCTGATTTCAATCATGCAGGCAAAGGCCCGCCGCTTTCTCGCCAGACAATCCGCTTAGCATGGACCCGGGTTTGCGGGAGGTTGTTCGAAAACCTGCGGGAAATGCGTGTGAGTATTGCCGCATGCCGCAGGCGGCGACGCCTCTGATTCCCTTCCATGTCGAACACATCGTATCGAAGCAGCACGGTGGTACCGACGATCCCAGCGGCCTCGCCCTTGCCTGCGACCGCTGCAACGCATACAAAGGGCCGAACCTCACGAGCATCGATCCCGATACGCGCACTGTAGCGGCATAGTTCAACCCGCGTCGAGACGTCTGGAGCGATCACTTTGCCGTTCGAGGCGGAGAAATTCTTGGGCTGACGCCCACTGGCCGCGCGACCGCCCGCCTGCTCAACCTGAACGCCTCACGGCGCGTGGAACTCCGCGAAGGGTGCCAACGGGATGCTGAGCGGCAAGTATAAAGTCCAACGTTCCGGCCAGCGACACTGCTCCACTCCGTTCGCGACGAAGCGGACTCCTCAGCTTAATATTTCGGCTCCGTCCGTATCGCGTCACTCGGAAACGACACTCTCGAAACCGGGTCGGCCGTGCGACACTATTGGACATGAGGGCAACGATCGAACTACCCGAACCGATATTCCAGATCCTGCAGGCCCGTGCCAAGCAGCGGAGCTTGAGCATACAAGCGGTAATACTCGAAGCGATCAAGAAGGAAATCGCACACGAACCAACTCCCCCTGAGGTGCAGGGCCGTGTGTCGTTGCCGCTCATCCGGTCGGGCCGTCCGGGTTCACTACATTCGCTGACTAACGCCGAGATCGATGACATTCTCGGCTGATACCGTCTCTCTTCCCGACGCTAACGTCTGGATCGCCGCCGCATCGGACCGCCACGAACATCACGCGACTGCCCGCGAGTGGTTCGATTCCGCCTCCGCTCCGATTTGTTTCTGCCGCTTGACCCAAATGGCGTTCCTCCGCCTTCTGACCAACCGGAAGGTCATGGGCGAGGATATGCTGAGCCCGGCCGGGGCGATCGCGGTCTACCGTCAACTCCTTGCTGATGAACGTGTGCGCTTCGAGCCGGAACCCCCGAATATCGAGAACGCGTGGGTCTCTTTGATGGGCATGAGCGCGGCAAGTGGCAGCACGTGGACAGACGCATATCTGGCCGCGTTCGCTCTGGAGGCAGATTCTCGGTTGATCAGCTTCGATCGAGGGATGCGTCGGTGGCCGGGGCTGGCGTTGGAACTATTGATGCCCGCACAGCCGGGCCGCCTGGACCATTGATACCCGGTTCGGGCGAGCACCGTCTCCGAGTGGCCGAGGATACGGAAGGAGCCTCAACTTTGACGATGAAGAGACACAGATGCGCCGTGCTAGAAGAATGAGCCGGTGCTCTCGGCGCCCTTGGAACTTCCTCCATCGCTGGGAACGGTCGAATCGGGAGCCAGTGACATGTAGCAGTTAGACGGCCTCGGACGCACAAACCCCGCAGACGTGTTTTTCAAGCTCGACCGCGAGTCTCACCCGCGTCGCCCTCCGCCGAATCACTCGCCTACGCCCGCTCGAAAATCCCCGCCGCCCCCTGCCCGCCGCCCACGCACATCGTGACCATTCCGTACCGCGCCTCGCGACGCTCCATCTCGCGCAGAATCGTGGCCGTCAGCTTCGCTCCCGTGCACCCCAACGGATGGCCCAGCGCGATCGCGCCGCCGTTCGGATTCACGCGCTCCGGGTCCAGCTTCGCCTCGCGTATCACCGCCAGCGCCTGCGCCGCGAAAGCTTCGTTCAGCTCGATGACGCCGATCTCCTCGAGCGTCAGCCCGGCCAATGCCAGCGCCTTCGGAATCGCCACCACCGGGCCAATCCCCATAATCTCGGGCGGCACGCCGGCGGTGGCGAAGCTGACCAGTCGCGCCTTGGGCGTCAGCCCCAGCCGCCGCGCCCACGTGTCCGACATCACCAGCGCCGCCGCCGCTCCGTCGCTGGTCTGCGACGAATTGCCCGCCGTCACCGTTCCGCTCGCGTGAAATACCGGTTTCAGTTTGGCCAACTCTTCCAAACTGGTATCCGCACGCGGGCCTTCGTCCTCCTCGAACACGCTCTTCTCCAACTCCACCGGCACAATCTCGTCCAAAAACCGGCCCGCCTCCTGCGCCGCCACGGCATTCCGATGGCTGCGCAGCGCGAATTCGTCGGCATCCTCGCGCGAAATTCCGTACTTCCGCGCCAAGCGCTCGGCCGTCAAGCCCATAGTCAGATAAACCTCCGGGTAATGGTCCACAAACCAGGGATTCGGCGCCGGTTTCAGCCCGCCGCGCGGCGTCATGCTCATGGATTCACTGCCGCCGGCAATAATCACGTGCGCAAAGCCGGCGCGGATGCGCTCCGCCGCCAGCGCGATGGCCTGCAATCCCGAGCTGCAGAAGCGATTCACGGTCATCCCCGGCACCGTGTCTGGCAGGCCGGCGCGCAAGAGCGCCCCGCGTGCCATATTGATGCCGGCCTCCCCCTCCGGCATGGCGCACCCCAGAATTACGTCCTCGATATCCTCTTTGGCCTGCGGATAGCGCGCCACCAGCGCGCGAATCGCAATAGCGGCCAAGTCGTCGGGACGGGTATTGCGCAGCGCGCCGCGCGGAGCTTTCCCCACGGGCGTGCGCAGACAGTCGATAATCACAGCCTCGGGCATATTTTTTCCGTTAATTCCGCAGCGGCTTGCCGTTTTTGAGCATGTATTGAATGCGCTCCTGCGTTTTCGGCTGGCCGCAGAGACTCAAAAACGCCTCGCGCTCCAGGTCGAGCAGATACTGTTCCGAAACCGTCTGCGCGCCCGTCAGGCGTCCGCCGCTCAACACGTGAGCCACCTTTTCGCCCACCACCAGGTCGTATTCCGATATGTAGCCGCCTTCGTGCGCCAGGTACAGGCCCATCTTCAGCAGCGCGTAGCCGGCCTCGCCTTCCACCGGGATGTCCTGGCGCGGCAGCCCCGGCGCGTAACTCGGCCGGAGCGCCAGAGCCGCGGCCTTGGCGTCAGCCACCAGGCGTTCGGCATTCATGCTGATCCCATCCTGCGCGCGCAGCAGGCCCATTTCGCGGGCGTGCGCCGCGCTGCCAGACCTCGCAGCGTTCGAGATCAGGTCGAACGCCGCTTGGGCATTTCCCAACCGAATCAGCATCTCCTTCGAGCCGCCACCGGCCGGAATCAGGCCCACGCCCGTCTCCACCAGGCCCATGTAAGTCTCGGCCGAGGCCTGCACGCGCGCGGCATGCAGCACCACTTCGCACCCTCCGCCCAACGCCAGCCCGAAGGGCGCGGCCACCACCGCGACGGGCGCGTATTTCAGCGCCATATTGGCCTGCTGGAAGCGGCGCACCGCTGCGTCCAGTTCCTCCCATTGCGACTCCTGCGCCGCCCGCAGCACTGCCGCCAAGTCGGCCCCCGCGCTGAAATGCTCGCCCTGATTGGCGATAACCAAGGCGCCGAACCCGCGCCCGGTCTCTTCCAGCGCGGCGCGAATCATCTCCCCGGCATCCTCGCCCAGGACGTTCAACTTGCTGTGGAATTCCAGGCAGAGCACACCATCGCCCAAGTCCACCAGCGATGCCCCGGCATTCTGTCTTACCACCCCGCGGGCGCGCTTCAGGTCATTCAGCACCAGCACTCCGGGCCGCGGCTCGAGTGTCTGCCAAGCGCCGCGCTGGATATCGAAATAGCGCGTGCCCGGCTGCCCTTCGCGGTCCGCGGCCTCGTAGAATGTCCGGGCCCCCGAAGCCAGCATGCGCTCCACGCGCTCCGGCACGGCGCAGCCTTCGCTCCGCATGCGCTGCATGGTCTGCTCCACCCCCAGCGAGTCCCACAGCTCGAACGGGCCCAATTCGAAAGCGAAGCCCCAGCGCATGGCGCGGTCGATCTCCACGATGCGGTCGGAAATTTCCGGCACCATTTGCGCCGAGTAAAGAAATAAATCCCGGAAGAGCGGCCACAAGAACTTACCCACGCGGTCGTCGCCTGCCACCAGCGCGCGTAAGCGCTCGCCCAAATCGACCACGCCGCGAACCGCTTCGGCCGCCGCGAAACGCACCTTCTGCGCCGGACGGTACTCCAGGCTCTTCAGGTCGATGGCGTGGATCTCCTTGGCCGGACCCACACGCTTGTAGAAGCCCTGTCCACGCTTTTCGCCCAGCCAGCCGCAATCCATCATGGCGGCCATGAATTGCGGCACGCGGTAGCGCTCCCGCGCCGGGTCGTTGGGCGCCAGAGTGTAGAGATTGTGCAGCACGTGCACCCAAACATCGAGCCCGATGATGTCCACCAGCCGGAAGCTGGCGCTGCGCGGCAGCCCGATCAGCGGACCGGTGAGCGCGTCCACTTCCTCCACGGTGTAATCGCCCTCCGCGGCCAGCTCGTGGACGGTCGCGCCGAAGAAGCTGCCGATGCGGTTGGCGATGAAGTTGGGTGTGTCTTTGCATTCCACCACGCCCTTGCCCAGGTGCAGATCGCAGAAATCCGACACCCAGTCCGCCACCTCGGGTGCGGTGCCGGCCCATCGGATCACCTCCACCAGGTGCAAATAGCGCGGCGGATTGAAGAAGTGCGTGCCCAGAAAGTGGCTGCCCAGCTCATCCTCGAAGCCCTCCGCGATGCTCGCCAGGGGAATGCCGCTGGTGTTGGTGGAAAAAATCGTGCCGGGCCGGCGCACCGCGGCTACGCGCGCCGCGAGGCCCCGCTTGATCTCCAGATTCTCGGCGACGGCCTCCACCACCCACTCGCACTCGCGGAGCCGTCCCAGGTCGTCTTCGAAATTGCCGGGCGCGATCAGCTTCGCTGCCGAGTCTGTGAAGAAGCCCACAGGCCGTTGTTTGGCGGCCGTCTCCAGGCCCGCCAGGGCGGCGGCATTGCGCTTCGGCTGACCGGGAATCACGATGTCCAGCAGGTCTACGGCGAAACCCGCATTGGCAAAGTGGGCGGCGATGCGCGACCCCATGGTTCCCGCGCCCAAAACTCCCACACGACGAATCGGTCTCATCAACGTTAGTGTAACTTCGCCACGCTATCATGAACTAGTGAGCTTCGGAAACGACTGGTCCGCATGATTGCTGCCGCGCCACGCCGCAAATTGCCGCCGTGGGCCCCGCAGGTCATGGGCTATTGCCTGTCGGGCGCGTGCCTCGCCTGGGTGCTCCACGGCTACAATTTCAACGAGCTCATTCCGGCTATACGCTCGCTGGACTGGTGGTGGGTGACGGCCGCCGTGCTCTGCGATCTCTCGGTCTACGTGATGCACGGCATTCGCTGGAACACCTTGCTCCAGCCGGTGGCGAAACTGAGCCTCCCGCGTACCGTGCAGTCCATCTACATCGGCCTGTTCGCCAATGAAGTGCTGCCCCTGCGGGTGGGCGAGCTGATCCGCTGCTACCTGCTGGCCCACTGGAACGGCCTGAACTTGTCGGTGGCCTTTGCCTCGGCCGCGGTCGAGCGGCTGATCGACGGGTTCTGGATGCTGACCGCGTTTCTGATCACTACTATCTTCGTAAAGAAGATACCGGAAGACCTGACCGTGGTGGTGGTGCTCATGGGCGTGCTCGTGGTGGCCGGAGCGCTGACCCTGATCTGGGTGGTGATGCACAAGCAGCATGCCCACACCGTAATTCGCGAGGGCCGATGGGCCGCCGCGCTGCGCCACGTGGTGGAAGGCCTGCACCTCATGGGCAACCGGCGCACCTTGACCCGAACCGCTCTCATCAGCCTGGTATATCTGCTGCTGCAATATCTCACCGTATATATGCTGATGCGGGCGTATCTGCTGGACTACTCCTTCTGGGTGGCGGCCGGAGTTCTCACCATCGTTCGGCTGGCCACGGTAATTCCCAACGCGCCCGGCAATATCGGCTTGGGCAATATCGCCTGTGTCATGGCTTTGCATCTGTTCGATCTGGGCGATAACGATGCCAAGACTTTCTCAATCATCCTCTTTGGCGCCCTGACGCTGCCCCTGCTGCTGGGCGGCGCGGTGGCCACGGCGCTCACCGGCTCGAACATCGGGGAACTGCGCGACCGCGCCAGGCGGGGCCTCGACGCGCAGAATGCGACCCCGCCGGCGGGAGCGTGAGTCTCGCAGGGCAGCGGCGCCGCAACCCAGACAAGGGTCACCGCAAAGCAGACGACCGGGCACGCCCGGTTTGGAGGGGAAGAAACTCGGCTGCGGCGGCCGGCTTTTTTGCCTCCGCCGTGGGGTACGCCAAGTCCTTTGTTTCCAACAATCATAAATTTTGTTTCTTAGGAGACGCGGAGAAAAAGAAAAGCAAAGTCAAAACCGGAGAGCGCGGAGGTGGCGGAGGACGCGGAGGGATAAAGGCCCCGAGTAGCGGCGTCTCAGTAGCCTCGGTTCGCGAGAATCGTCGCGGCTCGGAAAGGCCTCGGACCGTTCCCCCAGGCGGAGTCCAAACCTGTATTCATGCGGCCTTCGCTGGAAGCTGAACAAGAATCTTTTCTGCGAGGTTTTAAGAACCTGCTTTGCAGGGCAAGCGCAGGAATGAATCCCCGTTTATGGGCGCTGCGGAGGAATCGGATTGATCCGCTGTTTCCAATCTATCCCTCGCGAGAAACAATAATCTTCTTATCGGCGTTTATCGGCGTTCATCGGCGGCTAATGATTCTTGGCCTCGACCCGACGTGAGCTCGTCCTGGTTCCATGGCTCGCGCTGGGCCCTGATGCCTTCCTCGATGTCGCGGGCGAAATCGTCATCCGGAACAGCAGCGGAGCCTCGAGCCTTCAATTCGGAGACCACTTCCGAAATGCTCCGGCCCGCTGGTCTCGAGGGCTTAATGACCGCGACGGGACGATGGCCCTGTTCGACGATTACTTCCAAGCCTTCCCGCACCCTCGCCAGAACGGCGTGAAGATCGCGCGCCAGTTCAGCTTCGGTGATGCGGACCATGCCCATGCTTCCGACGATACCTGGAAAAATGTCGCTGCCGATAGAGGCTCTCCGGTGCACATCCACCCACTCCGCCAGATTCGTATTCTAAAGTAGCAGGGTTCGGCCGGCCTTCCGGAAATGGAGCCGCCTCCGTGACCGTAACTTCCGCGCGGGCGCGGGCGAATAGTATCGATAGGAAGTCGAAACCGCCTCCTGGACCAGAGGGCTCCCGTCAGGGAACGGTACATTTGAGTTTACAGTCCCGGGACCGAAGGGCTGCCCCCTTCGGCGATATAGTAAAGGTAAGAGAGATGCTGATCGAGAAAGCTGCCGACATTCGCTACTCGGAGGTCACCCCCAAGGCCCTCTATTTCAATCGCCGCAAATTCCTCGCCGGAGTCCCAGCGGCCTTCCTGGGCGCTCGCGAGTTGCTCTCGCCCTCGGCCCGCGCGCTCGCCGGCAACAAACTGCCCGCGCTCGCCAAGAGTCCCTTCAGCACTTCGGAAAAAGAAAACTCCTCCAACGACGTCACCCACTACAACAACTACTACGAGTTCGGCACGCAGAAGGATGAACCGGCCGTCTACGCCAAGAACTTCAAAACTACCCCGTGGACCGTCTCCGTGGAAGGCGAGGTGGCCAAACCGCGCAAATACACCATCGACGACCTCATGCATGTGGCCCCGCTCGAAGAGCGCATCTACCGCCATCGCTGCGTGGAAGGCTGGTCCATCGTGGTGCCCTGGGCCGGCTACTCGCTCAGCGCCCTGCTCAAACAGGTGGAACCCACGCCGAAAGCCAGGTTCGTCGCATTCCAGACCTACTTCGACCTCGGCCAGATGCCGCAAGCCCGCTACGCCGGCATCCCATTGCCCTACGTCGAAGGTCTGCGGCTGGATGAAGCCATGCACCCGCTTACCATGCTCACCGTGGGCATGTACGGCGAGACCCTTCCGCCGCAGGATGGCGCGCCCATCCGCTTGACCGTGCCGTGGAAGTACGGCTTCAAGAGCGCCAAATCCCTGGTCAAAATCCGCCTGGTGGATAAGCAGCCGCCGTGCACCTGGAACATCTCGGCCCCGCAAGAGTACGGCTTCTACTCCAACGTGAACCCCGCCGTCGATCATCCGCGCTGGAGTCAGGCCACCGAACGCCGCCTCGGCGAGCTTCGCCGCCGGCCTACCCTGCCCTTCAACGGATATGCCGACCAGGTGGCCAGCCTCTATACCGGCATGGACCTGAAGAAGTTCTATTAACCCATGCTGCGCAGCCGATGGACCAAGATTGCGCTGTTCGTGGTGTGCCTGTTGCCGTTCGCGCGCCTCGCATACCGTTACTGGACCGACGATCTCACCCCCAACCCCATCGAGTTCATCACCCACTTCACCGGCGATTGGGCCATCCGCCTGGTGGTGGCCACCCTGGCCATCTCACCCCTGCGCAAACTCCTCCACGTGCCCGACCTCATTCGCTTCCGCCGCATGATCGGCCTATTCGCCTTCTTCTACGCTTCGCTCCACTTCGCCACCTGGATCGGCCTGGACAAAGGCTTCGACATGCACGAAATCATGAGAGATTTCACCAAGCGCCGCTTCATCATTGCCGGGCTCGCGGCGTACCTCTGTATGGTCCCGCTCGCCATCACGTCCACCAAGGGCTGGATCCGCCGTCTCGGCGGGCGGCGCTGGCAGCTTCTGCATCGCCTGGTCTATCTCACCGGCATCGCGGTCGTGGTGCACTACTATTGGCTGGTGAAATCGGACATCCGCCTGCCGCTGCTTTACGGATCGCTGGTGGCCATTCTGCTGGCCTATCGCACCGCAAGCTGGTTGAGGACGCGGCGGGCGCCGGCCGTCTCCTGATATGCTGCCCATCGATCACGTCACCGTAGCCGGCGCCGATCTTCGCCGGATGCAGGCCTCTGTTGCCGCTGTGGGAATCGAGACGGTCTATGGCGGCGCCCACCGCGACGGCGCCACCGAGATGGCGCTCGCCAGTTTCCCCGACGGTTCCTATCTGGAGTTGCTCGCCCTCCAGCCCCACACTGGCGCCGGCGTAATGGAACGCCACGCCTGGTCCCGATTCATCCAGGGCGATGCCGGTCCCTGCGCGTGGGCCGTGTCGACCAACGACCTTGACGGCGAGCTCCGCCCCCTCCGAGCGGCCGGCATCCCCGTACAGGGTCCGGTCTCCAACGGCCGCCTGCGGCCCGATGGTGTGCGCTTGGAATGGGAGACGGCCGCTCCCGGCGCGGGCCCGGCGGGCAGCTTTTTTCCCTTCCTGATTCGCGATATCACCGCCCGCGACCTGCGCGCTTTTCCCCAAGGCGCGCCCGGCAATCGCGATTTTCGCGGAATCGCCCGCGTGGTCCTCGCGGTGCGCAACCTGGACGCCGCCGCCGTGCGTTACCGCCAGGCGTTCGGACTGGCCGCGGCCGTCAAGCACACCGATCCAGCGTTCGGAGCACAACTCGGCATGCCGGCCGGCGCCCCCATCGTGCTCGCGCAGCCCCTGGACCCCGATTCCTGGCTCGGAATGCGCCTGGAGAAGTTCGGGGAAGCGCCCTGCGCGATATTGCTGGAGGCTGTCGATGCGCAACCCCACGCCGGGGGAATCCAAAGCCGCTGGCTCGATCTGGATATCCGGTGGTTCGATAGCCACGCATTGGGTTGGCGCCTGGGCGTCAGCCGGCGTCGTACCGGATCGATAGCCGGCGGCTGTTAACCACTGATACCTAACGACAGTCTAGTAAATTCCGAGCCAGGTATCTTATTATTCTGTTTCTGACTAGCCAAGTGCTGCGCCCTCGATATCCCTGCGGGATATGGGAGTCGAGGAAGTCAGGCGTCAGAAGTCAGTCAGGAGTCAGTTGCTCACCCGCCTACGGCGGACAACGAATGATGAAATTTCGGGTTCCAGCCGGGCTTGGGAATCAATGGGTTGTGGGGATTTTCAGGAGAGAAGTCAGAATGGCAACCTGGCGATTGAATCGAATGAACTTATCAACACAGCGGAAACAAATTCTCGTTGGCGCCCCTAAGGGCCTAAAGGAACCGGCGAACGCCACATGGCGATCTTGCGCCCACTAAGACGAAGCTCCCATCCCGGCTGTCTGGCGACAGCTCTGGCAGTGGCCCTGGCGGGGTGTTCAGGCCCCAGGCCGGAAACCGCGGCTAATTCCGCGGCCTGCAGCGCCCTGTCGAAGAACCTGACGGATCGGGAGCAGGCTTTTGTCGCTCGTGCCCAGGCCATCCGGGCGGAGCACGTTGTTCTCCAGGATTACGACCGGCAGATGATCGCAGCGATTTCCGACCGCCGCACGGAGCTGCTGGCCACTAAGCTCACCGAGCTATCCGTATCGGACGAGGTTGAGGGCTGCTCCGGCAAGCAGTTGGACGATCTGCGCTACCGGGCCCGGGAGGAGCTGGCGAACCTGCGGTCCTACCTGGACGACTTCAATCGCGCCCTCAAAACGGACCCCGCCGGGGTCTACATCGATGCGCCCTGAGGATGGCGTCGATTACGGTGCGCAACCCATCGCAACGTTCACCTTGGCGGCCAGTTCGCAAATCCGTTTATCGCTCAGCTGGCGCAGTTGGCTCCTCGGTTCAATCAGCCTTGCCTTCCGAACGACGGTCACATCTTCCGCGCGTGCCGCTGAGTCCGATTGAAGTCCGGTCTCGCCAGCCGTCAGGAGGACGTGCGTGGGAACGTCTTTATGAATGCTGGCGGTGAGTGGGACGGCGAGCACCGTATCGGCGCGCTCGTGACGGTTTCTCGCGTCAAGCGAGACTATGACGACCGGCTGTCTTCCCTTCTCGGGCGGATCGGCGTGAAGTTGCACAAACCAGATCTCGCCGCGGAGCGGGACCTTGGAGTATGACGGCACTCAGGCCCCCTCCTCTTTCGGGAATTGCGCAAGCGCGAACTCGCTCCACCGGACGTGCTCCGCCAATTCGTTATCGGCAAGCGACGAGTAGTAATCCGCTACCGCTCGTTCGACCGAGGCACGCTCCTGCTCGCGCCGAACGTTTTGCAGGATCTCCTCTAGAATGGCCGAAACCGACTCCGCCTGACGCTTCTTTCGCATCTGCTCCAGGAATGCAACAGTCTCGGGCGAAAGAGTATAGCTTTTCTTGGCCTTTAGACCGTGCTTGCTTCTAGTAAGACTCATACTCCTACCAAGCATCCTACCGCAAGAACGAAGCCTGTGTCACCCCAGCAGCTCCAAAAACGCCCGCCCCGCGTGACTCAGCGCCCTCCGCGTGGGGTAGACCAGCCGAATCTTGCGCTCCACGTTGATCTCCTTCACCCGCACCTCGCATAACACCCCCTACTCGATCTCCTGCTCCACGCACCGGGCGCTTTGAGTTTCGCTGTGTTTAAGCAACTGTTGGAGTCGGTGGCCAAAATTAACTTAGGACTCTGAGGTCCGCTTGGGCGAACGCCGCCACATTTCAGCGCCAGGCCCTATTTCTACACCGGTTCCAAGACGCTTGAGCTTGCTGGCTTTATTGTTCCCATAGGTTTAAGACAGCAACGCCGAGGCCTGTGAAGTCTTTCACGTTGCGCGTAACTACCGTGAGGTCCTGTTCAAGAGCGGTGGCCGCAATAAGCCCGTCAGGGGCGCTCAGCGTGAGCCCTTTCAATTGACATTCGCCATCGAGAACGCCCCACCGTTCCCCGATTGCTTCGCTAATTGGAAGAATACGGCCGGCATACCATGGCCGCAGATCGTCCTCAAGCCACTGCCGCAGGCTGGCTCGCTCCTCAGGGTGAACCGTGAAGCCTTTGCAAACCTCGCCGATGGTGATAACGCTTAAATACATCAGCTCGTCGTCCGTGTCCTCTAACCACTGCGCCACGCGCGGATCGGGCTGCGGGCGGGTCAGTTCGGAAGGAACATTGGTGTCGAGGAGAAAACCCCGGCTCATGAAAGATCGACCGGCCGGCCAGTGGATTTATTGCGGCTGAAATCGAGGCTCAACCCTTGGAGCGGCGCGAACAATTCCACAAGGCTTTTTCGCCCTGCCGCCCGTCGCCGTTCCGCTGGCGACATCGGCACAGGGGCTTTCTCTTCCAGCGCATCGAGGGCTTTTTCGAGCACCTCCTCCGCGTCGTGGAACTGGCCGGTTTGGATATGCGCGTTCACCCGCTGCACCAGTTCGGGGTTATGGATTTCAAGGTTCACTCTCAAGCCCTCCTTTCAAGATTATATCGACGGCCCACTATACCCCGGTGCGGCTGCGCTTGTCACCTCTGCCGGCCAGACGGCGCGGGCGGGCGGCCCGTATGTCCGTCTCCCGCGTATTCCGGTTTCCGCGTCGTTCGCGTATCGCCGGTAGTCACCCAGCCCCCACAACGATCTGGCGGAAGAGTATCTCAAGGCCACCCCGTTTCAGCAGGTCGCTCGGGAACTGCGCGTCTCTGTCGGCACCGTTTCCAACAACCCCCAGCATGCTCTCCGGGAGCGTTGTGGCGACTTGCGGCGCCGGTCGATGATCCTTATGGTCTCTGAAACACTACGCGCCATGGTGTTTCAGGCGCCCTCCGCGGCCTGCCAGACCGGCATCGGGTAGATGCCGGGATGCCGCTGGCCGGTCCCGATTGCGTGGCCGCACATGCACCGCAGCAAGCGGGCAAAAGAGGCAGGGGCATTGCAGAATGCCCATCCGGTCAAGTTCACTCCCCCGCCCGAGCGAACGAAGCGCGCATTCGAATACCACGGTGGCCGTCGGTAGCCTATCCCAGCAGCTCCAAAAACGCCCGCCCCGCGTGACTCAGCGCCCTCCGCGTGGGGTAGACCAACCGAATCTTGCGCTCCACGTTGATCTCCTTCACCCGCACCTCGCATAACACCCCCTGCTCGATCTCCTGCTCCACGCACATGCGTGGCAGAAACGCCACCCCCGCGTTGTTCTGCACCAGCTTGCGGATGGTCTCCACCGTCGGCATCTCCACGTCCATGCGCAGCGGTACCTTGTGAGCCTGAAACTCGCGGATCACCACTTCGCGATAGGGTGACAGCACGTTATGGGCAATGAAATTCTCTTGGGCCAGTTCGGTAATTGAAATCGTCCTGCGATGCGCCAGCCGGTGCTGCGGCGATACCACCAGGGACAACGCGTCGGTGTAGATCACCTTCGATTTCAGGCGGTCGTCGCCGGGGTCGTAGCTGATCACCCCCAGCTCCAGGTTGCCGTCCAGCAGCTCGTTGGGGATCTTGCTCGAAAAACTGCGCCGCACCTGCACCTTCACCTTGGGATACATGTCGCGATACTCCTCGATATGGCGCAGCAGGTACAGAATCGTCGATTCGTTGGCGCCAATGATCAGCCGGCCGGCGGAGTTGTCGCGCAGTTCGGCGAGCGAGTTGTCCAGTTCCAGTTGCAGGCTCTCGAAGCGGCGGGCGTAGTCCAGCACCGTGCGGCCGGCATCGGTGAGGATGAGTTCCTTGCCGGATCGGTCGATCAGCTTCTCGCGCAGCTCCTGCTCCAGGCGCTGCAGCGCCAGCGATACGGCGGGTTGCGTGCGCAGCAGCTTTTCGGCGGCGCGGGAAAAACTTCGCTCCGTGGCGACGGTCAGAAAAACGTGCAGGGAATAGAGTTCCATACGGTAAAGGCATCCAAAAGCTAATTCAGCCGCCGATAGACGCCGATAAACACGGATAACACATCTGTTTTCATCGGAGTTTATCGGCGTTCATCGGCGGCCAATGCTTGCCTCCGCTGGCCACCAGCATAACATCAATTAATGTACACCGCTAATATTATAAATTTGCCAAATCGAACGCCACCCGCAATAATGGCTCTACGGTACAAAGCATGAGTGAACGGGTTTACATATTCGATACCACGCTGCGCGACGGCGAACAGTCGCCCGGTTGCAGCATGAATGTTGCCGAAAAGCTGAAGATGGCCCGCAAGCTGGTGGAACTGGGCGTCGACATCCTGGAGGCCGGCTTCCCCATCGCCTCCGAAGGCGATTTCGAAGCCGTCGACGCGGTGAGCCGCGAGTTTCCGTGGGCCAACGTGGCGGCTCTGGCGCGTTGCTGCACCCTGGACGTCGAGCGGGCCGCGAAGTCCCTCGCACATGCCCAACGGCCGCGTATCCACACCTTCATCGCCACCAGCCCGATTCACCTCAAGTACAAGCTTAAAAAATCGCAGGAACAGATTCTGGAAGAAGCAGTTGCCGCCGTGGAGCTGGCCCGCCAACACGTCGACGACGTGGAGTTTTCGGCGGAAGACGGCGCGCGCACCGAACCGGAATACCTGGAAAAAATCTCCAAAGCCGTAGTGGCGGCGGGCGCGCGGACGGTGAACATTCCCGATACCGTGGGCTACTCCACGCCCAAGGAATACGGCGCGCTCATCGGGCAGATCGCGCGGACGCTGGGCGATTGCGCCATCGTCAGCGTACATTGCCACGACGATCTGGGGCTCGCGGTCGCGAATTCTTTGGCGGCGATCGAAGCCGGGGCCCGGCAGGTCGAATGCACCGTTAACGGGATCGGCGAGCGCGCCGGCAACTGCTCGCTCGAAGAGATCGTCATGATCCTCAAAACCCGCTCGGATTCGTATCCGTACCACACCGGCATCCACACCGAGCATCTCTTCTCGGCCAGCGAAACCCTGAGTTCGCTGATTACCTTCGGGCCGCAACCGAATAAGGCCATCGTGGGCCGCAACGCCTTTGCGCACGAAGCCGGCATCCACCAGGATGGCTACCTTAAAGAGAAGACCACTTACGAGATTATAGATCCGCATTCGGTGGGTGTGCCGGAGGGCCGGCTGGTGCTGGGCAAGCACAGCGGACGCCACGCCATCGGCCAGCGCTGCAAGGAATTGGGGTACGACCTGACCAAGGAAGAGCTCGACGCGCTGTACCATCGCTTCACGGCGGTAGCCGACCATCGCAAGAAGGGTCTCATGGATTCCGAGATCGTGGCGCTGATTCCCCAGAGGGAACAGGCCATGCGGGTGGCGGCGGACTAGCGGCGGCATGGATCTCAAAGTTCTGGTCCTGCCCGGGGATGGAATCGGTACGGAGGTCACGCGCGAAGCCGTGCGCGTGTTGCGCCACGTGGCCGCGAAGTGGAACCACCGGCTCGCCTTGACGGAGGGTTTGCTGGGCGGCGTCGCGATCCATCGCACGGGAACGCCGTTTCCAAACGAGACCGCGCGGCTCGCGGCTGAGGCCGATGCGACATTGATGGGCGCGGTGGGGCTGCCGGAGTTCGACAACGCGCCCCCGGAACAGCGTCCGGAAAAGGGTTTACTGAAGATTCGCCAGGCACTGGGAGTATACGCGAACCTGCGTCCCGTGCGGGCGTATAAGTCGCAGCTTGATTCTTCACCACTGAAGAATCATCTGGTGGAAGGCACCGATATGATCATCGTCCGCGAACTGACGGGCGGGATCTACTACGGAACTCCGCGCGGCATTACCGGAAGCGGCGCGGACATGCGGGCGGTCAATACCATGACCTACACGCGCGCGGAAATCGAGCGCGTCACCCGCATGGCCTTCCACCTGGCGCGAGCCCGGCGAAAGAAAGTCACGTCAGTCGATAAGTCGAATGTTCTCGAAAATTCACAGCTCTGGCGTAAAGTAGTGGTTGAAGTCGCCGCCGAATATCCCGACGTGGCGCTGGATCACCTGCTGGTGGACAACTGCGCCATGCAACTGGTGCTCAACCCGCGCCGCTTCGACATAATCCTGACGGAGAATATGTTCGGCGACATCCTGAGCGACGAAGGCGCGGTGCTGGCCGGGTCCATCGGGATGCTGCCCTCGGCCTCCATCGGCGACCGGCGGCCGTCGGGCGCTTGGGTGGGGCTGTACGAGCCGGTACACGGTTCGGCGCCCGACATCGCGGGACAGAACAAAGCCAATCCGCTCGGCGCCATCGGTTCGGTGGCCGCCATGCTGGAGTACAGTTTCGGGTTAAAGGAAGAATCGTCCGCGGTGGACTCGGCCATCGAGCGAGTTCTCGACAGTGGCCACGTCACTGCGGATCTACGGCCTTCGGGCGCACCCGCCACTACCGCACAGGTAGGGGAATCGGTGTGCGCTGCGATCGGCTGAGCGCGGGACCTACCGGTTCCCGCGCTCAGCCATAATGAATATAGCTACTGAGCCGCGACCGTGAGGGAGCGGTGGTAGCTACTGAGCCGCGACCGTGAGGGAGCGGTCGTAGCGATAAGACAGTCTCCCCATGCCAACCATCATCGAAAAACTCTGGGATTCCCACGTAGTCCACGAGCAGCCCGGCGCTCCCACTCTGCTCTTCATCGACCTTCATCTAGTTCATGAAGTTACATCTCCCCAAGCCTTCCAGGGATTGCGCGAACGCGGCCTCAAAGTCCGCCGCCCCGATTTGACCATCGCCACCGTGGACCACAGCATTCCCACCACCGACCGCTCCCTGCCCATCGTCGACGCCATCGCAGCCAGGCAACTGGCGCAGCTCGACACCAACTGCCGCGAGTTCGGCATACGCCTGCTCGGGATCCATAGCGACCGGCAAGGCATCGTGCACGTTATCGGGCCGGAACTCGGCCTCACGCAGCCGGGCATGACGGTGGTCTGCGGCGACAGCCACACGGCCACCCACGGCGCCTTCGGCGCGCTGGCGTTTGGCATCGGCACGAGCGAAGTGGAGCACGTGCTGGCCAGCCAGTGCCTGCTGCAGCGCAAGTCGAAGACTTTCGAGGTGCGCGTGGATGGCACGTTGAAAGCAGGCGTCACAGCCAAGGACATCATTCTGGCGCTGATCGCGAAAATCGGCGTGGGCGGCGGCACCGCCAGCGTCTTCGAATTCCGCGGCAGCGCCATTCGCTCGCTGGGCATGGAAGAGCGGATGACCGTCTGCAATATGTCGATCGAAGGCGGCGCGCGTGCCGGTCTCATCGCCCCAGACGACACCACATTCGAATACCTCTCCGCACGCCCACACGCACCCAAGGCCGCCGACTGGGACGCGGCCCTGGCGCGGTGGAGGCAACTCCCCACCGACGAGGGCGCGGCCTACGACCGAAGCGTCACCATCGACGCGGATTCACTCGAGCCGATGATTACCTACGGCACCAATCCCGGTATGGGAATGCCCATCGGCGGGGCCTTGCCAGAGCCCTCCGGAGTAGCTGATCCAATGGTTCGGGATTCTATAGCCAAGGCTCTGAAATATATGGGCTTAGAAGGCGGAAAACTACTCCTCGGACACCCCATCGACGTGGTTTTCATCGGGAGCTGCACCAACTCGCGGATCTCCGATCTCCGCACCGCCGCCGGCCTCTTGAAAGGCCGCAAAGTGAGCCCCAAGGTGCGAGTGATGGTGGTCCCGGGCTCCCAGGAAGTGAAACGCCAGGCAATCGCCGAGGGCCTACCCGAAATCTTCCGCGAAGCGGGCTGCGACTGGCGCGAGCCGGGCTGCTCCATGTGCATCGCCATGAATGGCGACCAGCTCTCGCCCGGCCAGTACAGCGTCTCTACGAGCAATCGCAATTTCGAGGGCCGGCAAGGACCCGGCGGTCGCACCTTCCTCGCCAGTCCTCTTACCGCCGCGGCCAGCGCGCTTACCGGCGTGGTCACCGACGTGAGGACACTGCTATGAAACCATTCACCAATTTCGAAAGCCGCGTGGTGCCGCTCGCCATCAACAACATCGACACCGACCAGATTATTCCGGCCCGCTTTCTGAAGACTACTTCGAAGCAAGGGCTCGACCGCCAGCTTTTCAACGACTGGCGGTACGACGCGCAGGGGAATCCGAAACCGGACTTCATTCTCAACCAGCCGCGCGGGCAGAATGCCCAGGTGCTGCTCGCCGGGGATAATTTCGGCTGCGGCAGCTCCCGCGAGCACGCGCCTTGGGCGTTGACGCAGTTCGGGTTCCGGGCCGTCATCAGCACGTCGTTCGCGGACATTTTCAAGCAGAATTCCCTGAAGAATTCCCTTTTGCCGATTGTAGTCCCTCCGGACGTCCACGCGGAGTTGTTCGCCGCGCTCGATGCGAACCCGGACGCCACGGTCAAAATCGATCTGGCGGCGCAAACCCTCACCACACCGGCTGGTCGGCAAGTGGAATTCCCCGTGGATGGCTTCTCCAAGCACTGCCTGCTCGAAGGCGTCGACGAACTCGGCTACATCCTGAGCCACGAAGCGGAAATCGCCGCCTTCGAAGCCCAGCGTGTCGGGTCCGTCAATACTGCGGCGTAGCTACTTGCCCTTCAGCTCCGCGGCGTACTGTTGATCGTGGCCATAATGTGGTCGGCCAGCCAGCTCTTCAGGAAGTGCATCACTTCCAAGGTCAGAGTGCGTTTGTTGGCAAGGTATTTCTCGCGCAACTCCACCACCTGTCCGGTCAAGTTTTTGGTGCACGGCTTGGTGCGCCGCAAATTTCGAATAGTGTTTTTGCCGCATGAAGTCCTCTTCGTAAGAGAAGTGGACCTTGGTGTAGTGCACCAGTTCGTCGAGGATCCTGCCTGGCCCTGTCAATCAGCTTGCCCGAAGGCGTTGATAAAGTCAATGCTAGTTGGTTCCCGTTATAGGGGCCCAACGAGAATTTTGTTCCCGCTGTGACGGTTTCTGGCGGCAACCTCGAGGCCGACGGGAAGAAGTCAGCCGACTCCTGAACGCCTACGTCGCCGCCATTCTGACTTCTGAGTCCTGACTCCTTCGACTCCTTCGACTCCCATATCCCGCAGGGATATCAAGGGTGCAGCCCTCGGCTAGTTAGACTCCGAAATGAAATCCGCAGACGCTCTCGCCGCCCTGCCCCTTGAGCGTTTTCACCTGCTGAATTTCTGAAAGCAGGTGGCATACCGACTTGGGAGCCACTTCCCTACGTACGCGTGGTCTTCACGCTCCCTCACTGGGGGACGACTCCTTCGACGATCAATAGACGGCCCTTCGAGGCGCCTTGCCTGATTGGCTTGATCGCCTGATAGGCTGGCGAATCGTACCACTCGCGGGCCTTCTCTACGCTGTTGAATGCGATCACGACGATGCCCTGTGGCGGTTCGCCCTCAAGAGCCTGGGGCTTGCCGCCGCGAAGAACATAGTGGTGATCGAAAGGCGCCAGCGTCTCCGGCAGCTTCTCTGCATATTTCTGTAGGTTCGGGACGTCCAGCACTGCGTCGGCTTCATAGATGATGTAGCCCGGCGGCGCCTTCGCTTGCTGCGCGTGAATCGCCCTGGCGCCGGCAAAACCGATCAGGGCGCCGGTCAAAACCGCCAGCGCCAGTTTGTGGTTCGTTTTCATAGGTTCATTCTCCCTGGGTGTTTTTGTGAACCAGCGCTGACCCGTGCAACGTGCTTCCCTCTGGGGTCATTCATGGCGCAGCGCCGCGATGGGATCGACTTTCATCGCCCGCCGCGCGGGAATATAGCAGGCAAGTAGAGCGACACCGGCGAGAAGAATGGCGACGCCCCCGAATGTCATAGGATCTGTCGGCCTCACGCTGTAAAGCAGGCCTGCCATCAACCGCGACACGATCAACGCACCCACGAATCCCACCGCAGCGCCAGCAATCGCAAGGCTCAATCCCTGGCGCAGTACGTGGCTCATGATATTCGCTCTTTGCGCCCCAAGCGCCAGGCGAAGGCCAATCTCATGCGTGCCCGCGCTTACGATGTACGAAATCACGCCGTAAATTCCAAGCCCTGCGAGAAGCAGGGCGGTCAGAGCGAACAGACCGACCATTTCCATCGAGAACCGTCTCACGGAAAGAGACGCGGATACGATTTCGTCGAGCGTCTGCGCGGCGAAAACCGGAAGTTCCGGGTTGACGGCCTGCACCTGCTCGCGCAACTCTACCGGAGTCGCTGCAAGGTCCAGCCGCCCGCGCAAAAAAATCGCCAGATCTTTGGCCTGCCGCTGAAACAAGCTCACATAGATTTTCGGATCGCTCGATTCCGCGAGCGATTCCGTTCGAGCATCCGCGATCACACCCACGACTGTGATCCAGGAAGGGTTACTTGTGGTTCCGCGTGCATTTTCCAGCTTGAGGTGTTTGCCAAGGGGATCCCCATCCGGCCAATAGATCCGCGCGAACGTCTCGTTGATCACCGCGACTTGAGGCGCTTTTTCGTCGTCGAAGTCGCCGAATAAGCGGCCGCGCAGCAGCGTCATGTTCAGCAAGCGAAAATAGTCCGGCGTAACTATCGTGGTGTCAACCAAAGGAGGCTGCTTGCCTGGAGTTTGACGGCCCTCGAGGATCAGCGCGTGCGGGTTTAGATCGGTTCGATCGTGACCTAATGGAAGGGCCGCCAGATCGCCAATGGCAACTTCTTCCACCCCGGGCAGCGTCCTGCCGCGACGAAGTATTTCGCGCAAGAACGGCGCTTGCTGAGCAGGCGTTCGATAAATGTCGGTCTCGGGATCATTCGGTATGGGCAGCCATGTGCGAACCGCCATTACACTCTGCGGGTTGAATCCCAGCCGCACTTTCAACAAATCCCAAAAGCTGCGGACCAGCAGGCCCGCGGCAATCATCAGCACCAAAGACAACGCAAATTCCGTTACTACCAGCACACGGCGTGTGCGCGCCTGTTCCCCGGAGGTTGTCGAGCCGCGCCCTTCCCGTTTGAACGCATGCGTCAAATCCGCCCGGCCGGCGTGCAACGCGGGAGTCAAGCCGAAAATCATGCCGGCGGCGAGACAGGCGCCGAGAGCGAAAAGCAAAACGCCCCAGCTAATCGATATGTCATTGAGCCGCGGCAGGCTGTCCGGCACGAGCCGCACCAGAAATCCTCTCGCGCAGAAAAGAACCGCTAAACCGGCTATTCCGCCGACCAGCGAAAGAAGCAAGCCTTCGGTCAGCAACTGCGAGATCAGCCGCTTCCTTGCAGCTCCGAGCGCCTGCCGAAGGGCCATTTCGCGCCCTCTCGCGCTGGCGCGGGCGAGCAGCAAATTCGCGACGTTCACGCATCCGATCAGCAGAACCAATCCCACTGCGCCAAGCAGTAGAATCAATGACTGGCGAGTATTGCCGACCACGGTCTCCTTGAGCGGCGACAAGCGCACCTTCCATGCGCTCACTAACGGATAATCTTCCGGGTATTCCTTCCGCAAGGATGCCGCCAACCCATCTACCCGGCTCTGCGCGGCCGCAACCGTAAGTCCAGGTGCGAGTCGCGCAATTGCCTCCGGAAGGATCCGCAACTTGCGTTGCGGAGGCGGGGCTGGCGGCCCGGCAAAACCCGCTGCCGCCCACATTTCGGTATTTCTTTCATCCGTTGTTCGGCCGGGATCGCGATAACCGGCCGGCATCACGCCGATGATCTGATACAGGTCGTTGTCGAGACGTACATTTCTGCCCAAAACTCGCGGGTCGCCTCCAAAAGCCCTCTTCCACAACCCGTCGCTGATGAGAACTTCCAGGGTAAATCCGGGCGTGCGATCCTCGGGGTTGAACGAGCGGCCCAACTGCGGCTTCACCCCCAGTAGCGCAAAATAATTCGGCGAGACCGCTCCGAAGAAGATTCGCTCGGGCTGAGATGAGCCCGTGAGGTTTACGGACCCTCCCCCCACCGGCGAGACATATTGGAAAATGCCGGAACGCTGAAGATCCTGCCACTCCGGCACCGACATTCCTACGTCCTTCGCGCCCACGCCGGGAAGGTCATCGACGATGCTTACGAGCTGCTCCGGTTCCGGGTACGGCAGGGGGTGCAACAGCGTGGCATCCACGACGCTGAAAATCGCTGTCGTGGCTCCGATGCCCAAGGCCATCGTCAAGACGGCGATGGCGGCGAAGCCGGGGGACTTGCGCAGCATGCGCAAGGCGTAGCGAATGTCCTGCGAGAGCTGCTCCAGCCAAACCAGACTCCACACGTCGCGCGTCTCTTCCTTCACCCGCGTCACGTTGCCGAACTTCCGCAGCGCCGCATGGCGCGCTTCCTCCGGCGACATGCCGCGGTCAATGTTGTCCTGCATCTCCATCGCGATGTGCTCGCGAATGTCCCGGTCGAGATCCTCCATCATGCGCTCGCGGCGTCTCATGATTCGCCTTCCTGTTCCATCGGCCGGAGAATCCGCGCGATCGCTCCCGCCAGCTTGTCCCACTTGCCGGTCTCGACCGCCAGTTGCCGCCGGCCCTTGGCCGTCAGCCGGTAGAACTTGGCCCGGCGATTGTTCTCTGAGGTCCCTTGATCCGCCGAAATCCATCCTCGCTTGATGAGGCGGTGCAATGCCGGATAGAGCGACCCCTGCTCGACCTGCAACACGTCGTCGGAGTTGAACTCAATTGCCTTGGCGATAGCATGGCCGTGCGCCGGCCCCAGCAGCAGGGTGCGGAGAATCAGCAGGTCCAGGGTGCCTTGCAGCAGCTCGATGCGTTCTCGTTGTTCTTTAGTAGACATTCTAGGTGAGTTTACAGCGCTTCGGGTAGAATGTCAAGGTGAAGTCTTGTATAACGCGGCATGAGCCTGGGGAGGGGGCGCGTTTCTAACGCAGGCCGCATGCTAGGGGTTGATCGTCAGCATGCAGAACGGAGAGCGGCTGAGTCTGGAACAGATCCGGACGTTTTTAGCGGCCAGCGTCTTTCACCGTCCCCCTCTCCAGATACTGCCCGATCGGTCGCGTTACCCGCGCTCGGCTCAGGCCCGTCATCTTCGCCGCGTACCGCCTTAATAGCCCTTTGGCTTCTCGCTTCTGCCTCCCGTACTCCTGCTCCACCAACGTCCGTGTTTACCCAGCCGTATACGTCCTCCCGGTTGTCTGCTTCAAATCGAAACTCCTCGACAGCCCTTGGAAATCGCTGGCGCGATTCCCACATTCCCACCGCCGCCGCGAGAAGAGCCATGGAAAAGTGGATAGCCCAAAAACGGGTCTTCCCATTTGCCCACGGCACGACTGGATATGGATCATTGAATTCAAAATCAAAAAGGAGGCCTGGAGGCGGAGCTTCGCTCCCGATCCAGTAGCGCCTGCTTGCGTTCCACGCCCCAACGGTATCCCCCCAGATCGCCGCTACCGCGAATCACGCGATGGCAAGGGATCGCCACGGCAACCCGATTGGCAGCGCAGGCCCGCGCGACCGCCCGCACGGCCGATGGCTGCCCGATTCCCGCGGCGACTTCCCCGTATGACCGCACCTGCCCGTAGGGGATGGTTCGCAGATAATCCCAGACGCGCATCTGAAATGCCGTGGCCTGGATATCTAAAGGAAGGTCCGGCGCCCCACTCGCGCCCGCCAAATGAGCCGATAGGGCCTCCGTCCACAGCCGGAACGCATCGGGCGCGGGATCGCCGGCAGTTTCCAGCGTAGCGGCCGGATACTCGCGGCGCAGCGCCTCGAGAAGCTGCTCCCTACTTTCGCCGAATTGGACAAAGCAAATGCCGCGGCCGGTGGCGCCCATCATCGCCAGTCCCAGGGGCGACGCGATCGGGGCGTATGTAATGGTCACCCCGCGCCCGCCCTGCCGATACTGCTTCGGCGTCATTCCCAGGCGCGTGTCGGCGCGCTCGTAGACGCGGCTGGAAGAGCCGAATCCGGCCTCGTACACGGCCGCGGTGACATCTTTGGATTGCCGCAGTTCCTTCTTCAATTTGGTCATGCGGTGCGCCTCCAGGTAATGCTTCGGGGTCACCCCCACGGCCGCTTTAAACGTGCGCTGCAGATGAAACCGGCTGAGACCGGCGCGCGCCGCGAGGGTCGCCAGGTCGAGACGCTCATCGCAGTGCTGCTCGATATAGCGGCACAGGTCTTCCATGGGCGCGGCGGGGTTGGACAAAGGGCGGCAACGAAGGCACGGACGCAGTCCCGCCTGCTCGGCATCGGAGGGGAGCTCGAAAAAGCGCACATTCCGCCGCAGCGGATGGCGCGAGGGGCAGGATGGGCGGCAGTACACACCGGTGGTCACCACACCGAAGAAAAAGCGGCCGTCGAAGCTGCGGTCGCGCGCCAGAAGGGCGTTCCAGCATTGTGTTTCGGAGAGCATGATTCCACTCTGCGCCTCTTTCCATTTTCGTACCATCCGGGTGTTGCGGCGGAATTCCGGCTGAAATCAATCCCCCCTACGGTGGGTACTGACCGTCTGCCCTCATAGTTTTCATTGAGATATGCCGAAATCTCGGTTAGTTTGATTCTGGGATGAAATACCAGCGGCTGTGGCCTCGCATGCAAAAACAAGGGCTGCACGGCACCAGGCCGCTCCGTAGATCTTCCAGAGGCCCGCAAAATCTCGGAGACCATGAAAGAGGGATCCAAATGATTAAGCTATATCGCGACGCTTCACACCCGAAAAACTGGGTTGCCTATATTCCGAACGTCGGCTGGGTTGCCTTCCCGGCCGCGGAGAACGGTTGGGAGCATCGGACTCCGGCCAGGGGTCTGGACCCGCTGTATCTGCGCGAGGTTCCGTTGCACGACGGTTTCGCCGCCGGTGTTCCGCAACGCGAGTTCCTGAAAGTCGCGTAGGCCCGGCCTTACCGCATGCGCTGTCCAGCCGTACGGTCTGTCATAGCCGACTAAGCTGTCGAGCTCCCTCCGGAAATGCGAGCGGCTCAACCCATCCAACAGCAATAGCGCCCGGATTCCCGGAAGTCCCAGGTGTTGGCGGCGAATGGCCGGGGCGTAGCGCTCGGCCCCGAGCAACCGGGTGCGCGACATAAAAGTGGGGCTACTTGTAGATCCTCAACAAAACCGCAGGAATTTTAGGTTCAATCTCCAGGTCTAATCCCTTCGCCTTTCAGGCGAACAGCTTCCAGCAGATGTCGTCTTTGTGGGGCGGACGCCCTCGTCCGCGCGGGTCCCCCTGGACCCGCTCCTCAAGTCGAGGGGAGCCTCTTCTGGCAGTAGAGGGTCCGACGGGGGCGTCGGCCGGGGACCAGGGTCCGCCCCACCAACGCCGGCCGCCACGCACTTCAGGCGGCGTTCAGCCGCAACCTGAATCTACCGGCTTTTAGCCGGTAGTCATCAACGTACCGCTACGCAATGGCCTGAGGGCCGCGGTCAAAACGAATGGACGTCCCGGTTGCCGCGGGTTGGCTCCGGTGCCAGCCTATTGTTTCGGGCCACCGCGACCCGTGAAAAATCAAGTTGCACTGACAATTCCACTTCTGTGTCGCGCGCCCCGAGCAATCTAGTGCCTTTGCAACTGTCCCGCGATCTGGCACACTAAAGGCAATGCGCAGAAAACAGACGGTGGTGCTGGCGGTTGTGCTGGCTTCCATCGTGTTGATTGCCGGGGTCTGGTTTTATTTGGCAAGCACCGTCATTAAAGTTTGGGTGTACACCGACTACGCCTTTCGCTACCAACATTCGGACTGGCCTGGCCTGGTGGATTCGCGATTCCAGGACGTGAATCGCATTTACCACCGCAACGGCACCGGCATCCGCTGGAAGGTGCTGGACTCCAGCCAGGTCGATCCCACCGCCAACATCCCGGGACTCGATAATCGCCGCGCCACCATGGCGTTTCATTTCGACCGTCCGACGGACATCTTCGTAATCCTTACCGGGGTGCGCGAGGGGGACCGGGCGGGTAGCGTGAGTCCCTTTGCGCGCGTCGCCGTTGTCGCGGATTATCCCGACCAGCCGGAATCTCTGAACGCCCGCTTGATGGCCCGCGAACTGGCCTATCTGTTCGGTGCCCCGTACGATCCCGCATTGCTCAAAAACCTCATGGCCGAGAAACCGGAGAACACCAGGTTCTCGGGTCGAACCGCCGCTTTGATTAGGCGCATGCGCGGTTATCCTTTCGCCCTGGGCATCGACGGATTGTCGCAGGGTTCGTGGGAAAAGAGGGCTCTTGCCGCCACCGCCGAGGACGGTACCGCGGCGCACGGTAACCCCATGGCTCACGCCCACACCGTTCTGGGCATGGCGCTCATCAACGAGCGCAGAACCGAGGCGGCTCTGGTGCATTTCCGCGCCGCCGTCGCGGCGGATCCCCAAGACCCGACCGCGCGTCTCAACCTCGCCGAAGCGTATACACGCGATGGGCAGTTCGATCCGGCGCTGGCCCAGGCGCGTGAAGCGGTCCGGTTGGCCCCCAACGATGCGTTGGCGCATCGCGCGTTGGGCGCCCTGCTGGGCCGCAACCACCAACCCGAAGCGGCGCTTCAGGAACTCCAGGCCGCGATTCGCCTGGAGCCGGACAACGTCCAAAACCAGGTCCTGCTGGGATTTGAATACGCCGGCATGTTCGGCCACCTCGACGACGCGGTTGCCGCCCTCCAGGAGGCCGCGCGCGCCGATCCCAATTCGCTCACGGCCCGAAGAGGCCTGCAGAAGGCCGAGACTCTTAAGCAGCGGGTAGAAAGCGAAATCGAGAAAGAGCGCGGGGTGCTTCGCGACAATCCCAACGACCCCGACGCTCACTATCGCTTGGCGAAAGCCGAGGCTCGCGCCGGCGACCTGAAGGACGCCATCCGCGATTTCCAGAAGGTCGTCGAACTGCGGCCCGACAGCGGGCAGCCGCACTCGGAACTGGCCGAGCTATACCTGGTGCAGGGAGACACCGCTACCGCCTGGGCGGAAATACGCAAAGCGCGTGCCTTGGGGACCGAACCCCCGCCGTCCCTGATTGCCAGGCTCCCACCGCAAAAATAGCTTGGACTCTAGTTCCAGAAGGTGACGGGTGCCTGTCCCGCGTGGTGTGGAGGACACCGCAACCCTATTCCTGCTTTTCAAAAAGGGAGTTGCCCCCTCTTGTTTTAGATACGGGTCATTTGCGCAACACCGCGACAGAAGTGGGCCAAGTCAAAAATCTCTGGCGAGGGCCGTCGGTGCCGTTGCTCTGCCCGGCCCTGAGTTGCTGCCGCCGATCGTTCTGGCGTGCCGTGCCCTTCGGTCGGCTGTTTGGCGTAGGAAAACTGCGTTTATCCTATGCCAGCTCAATCGGCCCGTCAATCAGTTTTCCGGCCGCCAGGGTGTCTCGAAAGGGGTCCTTTGTGCAACGACCACCAAGCCCAGACCGGGCCACTTTCCGATAACGCCGTTCCGTCTGTCGCCCCATCCACAGGGTCGGAACGGTGTCACCGAGGATGGCCCGCTATAATAGCCAAGCTATGGGAAAATGAAAATGTGATGGCTGAAGAACAGGGTCCCACCACGTCTGAACTGCTATACCTACACGAGCGCCCAAGGCAATCATTCTGCCGGCCATGTCTTAGGACGCTTGCCCAAGAAGACCAACCCACTGTGCCGGCGGAAATTAAATCGGTGAAAGCAGCGGCATTGGTCGTCGGTCGCGCCTACCTTGAAGGCCCCGATATCTGCTCAAACTGCGGCCGGAGAGCAACGGTTCTTCGTTCCGACTGACGGTATCAGCGGATCACGACGGTAGAGATCTGGAGGAAAGTCAACCCATAGTCGCACCGACCACCATCCGCGCGGCTGATCGGCGCGGCCCTCCTTTGCATTCATGCAGGCTTTCAGCCTGGCCGCTTATCCTGTAATATTTAACCATTACAGGTTTGCCCCATGTTGACGGGAGGCGGGGATGTATTTTAACGACTTGCTGCTAAAGAAGGAAATCGACCCCCGGCAGGTGTTGGTGCTCCGACACCGACCTTCTGAACCCAAACTCAATAGGGTATTCCCGCGCATCGCCGCAGAAAGGCCGGATATTTTCAACGCCTACCAACAGACCCAGACGGTCAGGGTTGAGGGCGCGATGACACGAGCTAAGTTCGTAGCCTCATTCATCGGCCATGAGCCGCGCAGAGCCCTCTTTGTTGGCCTATACTCCGTTGCCGGGTCTAAACCGATAACGTACGAGGAATACTGGCAAGTCCCAGCCTACATCGAGCTGAAAGAAAAGTATGGATTGAAGGGCCTAGAAGAGAAGCGGTCGTCCGTGTTGTGGTTCGACCTTCTGCTAACGGATTTCTATGCGTCGTGGAAGGGTAAGCTCGTGATCGAGTGGCCGCCACCCGAGCTCTCCTGGTGGCGTCTCGCGCATCGTAACACAATACCTGTTTCTGCGGTTCTCGCCGAGAGCGCGCTTGACCCGGCGATGCCGGATTGGCGGGAAATAGACCTTGAGTGGGAAGAACTAGGTGTTCTATCCCCGAGCTGGAAGTCGAAGCTCACAGAATGGCGAGGGGTCTACTATATTTTCGATGCTTCCGACGCCAAAGGCTACGTCGGTTCGGCGTACGGCGTTGACAACCTTCTAGGCAGGTGGGAGAACTATGCAAAATCCGGGTCCGGAGGGAACGCGTTACTGCGGAACCGCGATCCCAGAAACTTCCGCTTCACCATCCTTCAGCGCTTTTCTCCGGACGAGGACGCCGACGCCGTAATCCGCCTGGAGGGAACCTGGAAGAAGCGCCTTCACACGCGGCAGCCCTACGGGCTAAACGAAAACTGAATAAATGGGCCTTGCCAATTCCCGCCGTGTAGCGCAAAGGGTCATTAATGCAACGTGCTTCAAAAGCAAAACGCCCGGCACACATTGCCGGGCGTTGCTACTTACTTCAGCGACATTTGATGCCGCCGAACGCCAGCCGTAGGGCCTTTTGACAATCGACGCATCGGCCAACTATTCGGAACTGATGAGCGGTCTTGATTTTCCGCTTACGCTCTACCGGCAGACGAAGAATGTGAAAGACCTTGCCGCCACACGAACAGCCAAACTGGAATGTGTTTGGCTCCTCGATGTGGATCATCGTTGCAATTGTAGATTTAACTTGTGCGGTAAGAGGCCCCGAAGGGATAGTTGTCGCACGTTTCTTTGTTTGGTTCATCTAGAACCTCCGATAAACTATACTGCCTTCGCTTTTTATTCACCACGACCAGATCAATCAGCACAAGCCATGTTCCAAATTGGGTAAGTTTTGCATCATTGCGGGAAGGCCCATAAACAAAGGGCTTGGCATGTTGCAAATGTCTAGTGCAAAATGGTGTGCATGAAATACGGCTATGCCCGCGTCTCGACGGACGACCAGAACCCGGCCCTACAGCTTGCCGCGTTGAAGAACGCCGGATGCCAAACCGTTTTCAAGGATGAAGGCCTATCAGGAGCCACGACCAAGCGCCCTGCCCTGCAACGTTGCCTCAAGAAACTCGAACGCGGGGACACGCTCATAGTGTGGAAGCTGGACCGATTAGGCCGGAGCTTGCGCGACCCGATGACCATGCCCGACGACCTGAAACAACGCGGCGTGAAATTCCGTTCCCTCACGGAGGCAATCGACACGGACACGCCGACAGGCCGCGCGATGTGGCAGATGATAGGCGTACTGGCGGAACTGAAACGCAGCCTTACCACCGAACGGACCCGCGCCGGGGTGAAGGCCGCGAAAGGCCGGGGCGTGAAATTCGGGCGGAAGCCAAAACTCACCCCGCAGCAGATCGACGAGGCCCGGAAGCTACTCGCGAAAAAAAAGCCGCCGAGCCGCGAATACGTGGCCGAACCTGTTCAAAGTCAACCGGACCACACTTTACCGGGCGCTCGCCGGTTAGGCAGTGGTCTTCCACAAAACAGTATTCGACCAAGTATCAAAAATCAGCACCGTAGAAAACGGGCCTATTGGTCTCCTAAGGTTGTCTAGCTCTGCGGTATACTCGTGCAAAAACTGCCTGAGGCCCGTAGTGCTAGGGAGTTGCTTTTCGTAGTAGAGAAGCAGGTCCAGCTCCTTCCCTTCTGTTGTATATGAGTTCGACGCTTTATCGCGAATTGTCTTCAGAAATGGGACGGCTTGTGAATAAGTAAAGCCTTGTTCTGTTTTCCATTTCAACAAGGAGTCTCTACGTTGAGCCAGCGTTTCGTCGGTTATCTCGGCCAGCTCGATGTACTTCTCTTCGCCCGCTATGGTGAAGGCAATATCAGGGTACGGCGGTAGAGGCTGCGCGTGAGTCACGGTGTAAGGCTCGCAATTTCTAGCGTTTTCAATCGCGAGACCAGCCGCCTTTGCGAACTGCACAAAAATCCGCATCTCACGTGCGGCCTTTCCTTCGTGCGGCACGGCCTCCTTTAGTGCGCCGCACTCCCCGCCGGACGTGTCTACAGCCGGACCAACTTCATCGCATTCGCCGACAGGACATACGTACCGGCGTATGGTCGCAGAATTGGCTATTCCGACGATGGCGAACGCTGTTCCGGAGGGAAGCCGAACGGCATTCCGGGATGCCCCGAACACTCACTCGGAGCGAAGCGACGCTGGCCTCTTGATTTTGCAATAAGTGTTCGGGAT